>MKWU01000547.1_pt1 | contig 71102 bp, 33 predicted proteins | sample 809101 | NCBI WGS metagenome assembly MKWU01 (sample SAMN05860141, study PRJNA318959) | sponge metagenome | host: Aplysina aerophoba | place: Slovenia: Piran, Adriatic Sea, Gulf of Piran | collected 2013-05-07
CCAGCCCCGGGACTCAAGGGCCCGCGCCCGCCTGTGCCTGCCAGCAGGCCGGGGCCGCCGGGGCACCGCTGCGGGGCGGGGCCTGGCAACGCCCATACCCACCGCCAGGGCCGCAGTGCGGAGGATCAGGGCACCGGGGCTCTGCACCGCTGGCCGCACCCACTTCGGCTGACAGCCAGTCGTCGCACCTGCCGGGATCTGCGGGGCCACAGCCACCGCGCCCGGGACCCGCTCACCACCCGGTGCCAATGTGCTGAAGCCCAGGCACAGCAGACACACCCCCGCGCCGAGCCTGCTACACCCCTGAGCAACACCCATGTTCCACCGCCTGCAGCCATCGCATACGCCGGTACATACGGTGGTATGTGTAGTCTGCATCCTCCTGAATTCAAGTCATCAGTGCATAACCCATGACTTTTCCTGCATCTATGCCTGTTTACCCGCTGGGCATGATGTCTGACTACGCCCTCAATGCTGATGGTCGTATGAGAACGCCTCTGGGCTTTTCCATACACGATGTCTTTCATACCAACATCAATAAAACATGGATGCATCTGGATGGCATGGCTGCGCTGGAGAGCATTGCCGACCGCTTGCGATTGCAACAAGCGGTGCGAGACGGTCTTCCTGCTGCGGTGCTGGCAGAGCACAAACTGGAACGCGCGCTTGAGCTGATGGTCTTTTACCTGTTCCATGAGATTTCAGTGGTGAGTGCTCAGCGCACCCTGGAAAACAAGGCTTTCCTTCCTCTGTTCAGGGCGATCTGCCTGGCCCGACGCCAGAAGCGGGAAAGTTATTCGTACACCTGCCGGGCTATCACCGACCAGCAGGCCCTGCTGGCCTGCTTCTGGATATACCGGGTTTACACCCACTATTTCATCTATCTCTGCACTGCTGCTCGCGCAATGACGGCCTTGAAAAGATTTCCAACACGGTCGTCAACAAGCTCAATCGACGGCCAAGCCCGTAATGCACGTAGAACCCCGCTGCCCAATCCGCGATAAGGTAGGAGCTTGGCAGCAAATGATGCCAAAACAGGGTTGCGCATGTTCGAATTGCCAGCCTTGATGTTTTCGATAGTGAGATTGTTAGGCAGGTGGCCTGGGCTAATGATTTCGACACGATTCGAAAATACCAACACGCGCACGGGAGCACTGATGAAATAGTCACGATGAATAAGGGCATTAACGACCAACTCTTCCCACACAATGCGCGGGATCTCAGGCTGTCCTTGGGAATTGAATCCCTGCTCACCCTGGTCGGCACGAGTATTGGCAATAATGAAACCGACAGTCTGCTGGAATACGTCAGTCAGTTTTCCGGTGATATCACGGCTGTCGATATAACGTTCATCCTCAATCTCGTTGCCTACAAAGGCCACCGCTTTGACAATGAAGGCTGGCAGCAGATATTGCGGCGCTTTAGCAAAGAGCAAACTGCCTGCCACATTGAGCTGCCCTTGGTTCATCAAGTTCATATTGGCCAGTAGCTGCGGCAGCGACTGGGGGTGGTCAGCAAGTGATTCGCCGAATTGCTGCTCAAAAAAAACCTCAAAATACTGCATGTCCACATCGCCCGATCCAAGGCCAGCGACGGGCGTTTTATCAGCATGAACAAAACCGGACTGCTGGAACAGGTGCTGAATTTCTTCGCGTGAGGTCGTGCGACGCTTGTCAGAGCCGCTTTTCACCCAGATAGCTCCACTCTTGTCCATGTAGGGCTTGTTAACACCATCGGCGACGGTTATGACCATTACGGTACCTGCCGGGTGTGACACATTCTCTGTTATCGGATTGACCGCAGGCCGGACAGTCTGTGATGCCGCGTTGGCAACAAGTTGGTTGAGGCGAGCCACATCTGGGCCAGACAGACCACGCACTGAACCATCGTCGTTGACGCCGATAAAAATACGTCCACCTGCTGTATTGCTGAAAGACACGATTTCAGTCGCCAAGGCATCAACATTGGTAATATCTGCCTTGAACTGATGGCGACTGTCCTCACCCTGACTAAGGATTTCGATCAACTCTGTTGTTTCCATAGGTTGTAAACCTCTTTGCGACGGTTAAAGGCCTCCTGGCCCCCTTTCATGATATTGATAACGGCATCCTGCACAGCCTGGGCATCGACGCTACCGTTTTGCACAGTGACTTTTTCGGCGATACTGACAGGCATGCACTTGCTATGCGTCACCCAGCTCCGAGAAACCGGGAAGTTGGCATTATGAGTCGCGAAGATAAATTGAGCATGCGGCTTCATCTCACGCAATAGCTTGATCAGGTTGTCGTAGATGGTTTGGTTGTCCAGATCATCTTCCGGCTGGTCGATGATAATCATCGTCGTTCTGACGCTGGTTTAGAAGATCTATGTAGTGCCAGGGCTGTTGATCTTGTTACGCAATAACCACAGCGTACCTTCGTTTTTAACTCTTGTGCTAATGACTTGAGTAGAGCGTCAGCAGTAGCGTTTGGGTTGCGATCTGTTTCCAGGAAGTGTTGCGCTAATTTGTTCCACTGTTCAGACTGTGAAGATTTGAAAAAAGTCATGACATCGACAGGGTGAAGTTCTAACTCTTTGTTGTATTTGCTCGACTCGCCTGGCAACCAACCGTAAGATGCGAGGCCGTATTTGGTCAAGGATGTCATTTTGGAATATTTTGCTTGTGCCGTATCTGGTATTGTTAATGTTTTCTTTGAATTAATTTTTATTTAACGAGGTGAGGAATAGTAATAAATCCATTAGATCCATTTTGAAGAAGTAGCTGCCAATCGCTAAACAACCAAGTACGTAAGGTGCTAAAATATCCAAGTTTTCGCGATGCCTTAAAAAAGATGAAGACTGCTCTTTAGCTTCTAGCCACAAGACATGTAAATACACTTTAAAACCTGACTTTCTGCGAATGTTCCAAGACGCTACTTGTTCGACTGAGTAATTATCAGTCCACCGAAAAACAACAGACCTCCGAAAAGGAAAGCGACATTTATAAGACCAGCTAATTTGATAATGTCTAACATAATCATCGTTCACTGGAAGATGCTTTGCCATATACCCATAAAGCGCATCGGAGTGTGGGCAGACGTAATATACGCTTGGATGATTCAAAAGTCTTTGACTCCATCGCTCATAAAGCTTTTCATGATAAACAACAGCATAGTTATAGTAGCGAACCATCAAACAAAAGATTGCTAAAACAAGCAGAATCCCCAAGCCATTGTGCTCGGGAAACTTGATCTTGAAAATGAAGGTGTTAGCTTCTTCAATGGTTGCACCAGAGAAAGAGAGTGCAAGCAGAGTTACGGAAGCTACTGTTAGTGACTTCCGTTTAGACTTCAACCCTTCATCACTGTCTATGTCAGCGACAATATCGTCACTATCCTTCACTCACAACCTCGGTTTGTACCAAAACCTGCCGTGAGACTGCACTTGGTCAAGGGTGTCGTTTCAGAGTATTTCTCCTGAGCTATATCTGACACTGTTTGGTCCTTTGGGTAGTCGGCTGTTTGAGATTTAATGTATTGAGCGACTTCATCAATCTCTGGAAACAAAGTAGCCTTTGAGTGGATATAGTCAAATCTGTTTTTTGAAATCAGGATCAGACTAAAAGCGCCTTACAAACGCACTGTGCAGCTGTCGTTTTTGATGAGTGTCCTGCAGGAAGTCATAAGGGTCTGTCATGTGCTGAGCCGCTACGCCAAACCCAATCCCCGCTTTTGACGCATTGGCGGCTGACGACTGAATGCTTATGGCGTTCGATTGCCGGCGGATTCAGGGCCGTTGAAACAATAAGCATTCCTTTGGAGGAAGCTTTTACCTGTCACTGGGGATAGCTCAATCGTCTCGGGAATCTGCATGGTTTGAATTTTGTTCAGCCTCTATCCATTGGTTGAGTGAACTTGTTGCGGGAGTTCTTGTCAGAACCAGAGCGGCCTCGCGAAAAAAAACAGCGTGAACCCGGCCCTGGTGCTTTCAGTGTTCGGCTTCAATATTCACAGCGGCTTGCCATCAGTCAGACAGCTAACAGGAATCCATGCCCTCTACGGCTTCGTCCTTCAGCGGTTTTCGAAAAATAATTGACGCAATGCATGCGCCAGGAGACGACTCCCGATGCTCAGCAACATCCAGCCTGCAAGCTGCACCATTCCAGGGTGTCCAGGATTGCAGCACACGGACACAAGACAATCCCCCCCTCTCGCACCATCACTGCCTCCCACTGACGCCTGTTCGGGCGGCGGATGCCATCTCAAGCCGGCTGCGCAGCAAGACTGTGTCGGCCTGACTGTGCAACAGGCGGCCTCCACATCCATGGCCGTCCGGCAGGAAACGCACAGCCCCTGGTTTGAACGGATGATGCCAAAGCCGGTCAAGGACATCGCCTGCCAGTTGCTGCCGGACCCGATACTCAAAAAAACATTGCAGGATCCACAAGCCAGTGTTGCGCTCTACCACCAGGAGGTAAATAACCGGGAAACCACAGAAGCGAAAAACGGGGAGTACTGCTTTGCGCCTTTGAAGGTCACCCTGCACAACATGGAAAAACTGACAGTGCACATGCTTGACAACGCGCATTTTCCGCAACCGCTGGCCCCTGACGAACGCGATGCGCTTCTTGCACTCCAGATGCATATCCGGCGCCTGATTGTGCTGGGAGCCCCCTACCAGCGCACTGTGCAGCTGGCTTTGCTGATGTGCATCCTGCAGGAAATCATGACAGAGCGTCATGTCATCGCGCCGCTACGCGAAACGCAGTCCCCGCTCTGGCGCCAGGGGCACCTGACAACGGGCAGTTTCTGGCATGAGAGACCAGGATGCCTCAGCGCCACACAGGTTGATACGGCCGGCATTCCTTTGGAAGAGGCTCTGCGCTGTCACTGGAACGGAATGAATGGGCTCGGACAGCCGGACGCAAACAGTGAACTGAGTATCGGACCCATGACATCGACCTTGATGCGCTTGCTGGAGGAGCGCCGGGTGTTCCTGTATCCCTCATTCGCGCCCCTGGACGTGGCTGACTTCTGTGGCTTCGGCCATCTGCCTGTTTATCCGCTGGGCATGATGTCGGCCCATGCCCTCAATGCCGACGGCGAAATGCATACGCCCCTGGCATTTTTCAGGCACGATGCTTTCCACGCCGGCACCGATCCGCTGGGGGCCTGTCTGGATGGCACTGGCCCACTGGAAAACATCCAGAACCGGCTGGGCTTTCAACAGCTGGTGCGGGGCAGTCTGCCCGGCGCACTGCACGAAAGGCTCAACTACGCCCTTGAGATGGTGCTCTTCTTTCTTTTCCATGAAGAAGGGGTGGCACGGGCGCGCAGTTTGCTGGAACACAAAAGTTTTCTGGGGCTGTTCAGGGACATCTGTCGGGTCCGGCGCCGGGAAAACCTGGGCTACTCGCCAGCCTACCGGGCGGTGACCGATGCGCAAGCGCTGCTGGCCTGTGTCTGGGTGTATCGGGTATATACCCACTGTTGCGCCTATCCCCATGAACCGGGCATTTCTGCCAACAGTCTTGTGTCCCGCTTTATTGCGCAGGACGCGCTTCCCCTGCTGGAACACCAGCGTTTTCTCGACAGGCATCGCGAGGTTTTGCATGAGTATTTTCGTGCCGGCTCCCGTGCCGGTCATGGCCTTACGGGGTCTGTGAGCTTCTGGTATCAGACGCAGGGCCCTGCTGCTTGCGCTGGCGGGCTGGGAGGGGAGCAGGAGCTGGAAACCATTGGCGATGGTCGTTCGACCGGCCTGGTACGCAACACGGATCTCATTTACTTCAACTGCCTGCTGGACGACGAGGAATGTACACGTATGGAGCAGCAGCTGAAGGTCAGCCTCCCCGCCGGTCGCCCTCATGGCGCTCCTGACTGAAAAACTGCGGCCAGTGCCTGTCGTCAGGCGGACAGGTTCAGGCGATAAGCGACGCGAAGCCAATAGTCATCTTGCCAGCATCCTGTTTCACCGCGACAGGACGTTTGGGGCATCTCCGGCAGTGTCCTGGTCTTGAGTGCGTTCTCATGTCAAAGCGGTTGTGACAGTGCCCCCGGGCGCCTGTCACAGGGCCAAGGCTGATGACCAGCTTGTTCAGGACGAGGGAGAACTGAATGTTTTTTCACGTCGAAGTAGCGGACATTCGTCAGCCTGGATTTTTGTATCGTGAACCATTCTCACTCCTTGCGTCCTCCCTCCCTGCTGCAAAGTGTCACAGCTCCGGGACGCCATCCGCCAGAAATGCAGACCTGGCCTCATCGTCCAGGTCGTAGAGGCCGCACTGGCGCAGAGCCCCCGCAGAGCCGCACCAGAGCTGTCTTTTTCGTTTGCCCCCATGAGGGCTGTGGGAAACGGCTGACGAGAAAGGACTCTCTGAAAATGCATTTGTTCACTCACCGCAGCGTCCTGCCTTTCGCGTGCGCGTACGGGTACTGTGGAAAAAGGTTCAGAAGAAAGGACGAGCGGGTGGTCCATCAGCGTAGTCACACAGGGGAAAGGCCCTTTGTGTGCCCCGCCGAGGGCTGCGTCAAAAGCTTCAGAGACAGTCGCGGGTGTACACAGCATCTGAAAATCCACACCAGGGACAAGCCACTGGTTTGCCCGCAGGAGGGCTGTCACTGGCGATTTGCAATGCGTTCTTCCCTGACAAAGCATGTCAGCCTGCACGCGCCGGGCAGACCCTTTGTCTGCCCTGTCGAGGGCTGCGTCCAAAGATTCAGCAGCAGCTGGACACGCACACAGCACCTGTCTACCCATACCCGGGACAAACCCTTTTCTTGCCCACAGGAAGGCTGCTTCCTTCGGTTTACAAGGCAGGGCTCCCTGACAAGACACATCTGTGCCCACCGGAGTACCAAACCCTTCTTCTGTCCGCATGGCGGTTGTACCCGACAATTTGTCATGCGCTGCGGTGTGAGCTGGCACCTGCGCAACCAGCATGGCCTGGAGCCGGTGCCAGGCTTGCCAGTATCAGATGCGGAAGGTGCCTGTCACAGGACAGCCCGGTGACAGGCCCGCTGACTCACCACACAGGAAAGAGCCATCCTGCAGGTTCACACAAAAGCGGTGCCAGCGCGTTCCTGCACAGAGTGACTCCGGGCGTTGCCCCGCAGGGGTGTGGCAGGCCTGCTCTTCTCGTCGGGACCCGGGAGTACTGTGCCATCGCGTCCGGCTCGGGCAGATGTCTCTCCGGATAGAAACGCCAGGTGCGTCGCCAGCCTGCCAGAGCTTTTCTCAACAAAATCCGGAAAAGAAAGACCCGTGCATCAATGCGTTGAGAGAACTTGTGGCGGGCGTTGTTGTCAAAGTCCGCGTACCCCGAGGACGTCAGCTGCGCGAACCCGGTCATAACCCGGTCATAACCTGGTAATAGTATCTCCAGCATCCTGCTTCAGGCTCTCAGGTGTTGCTGTCAGCCAGACAGCTGACAGGGACAGCTGGTTCTCCGTGGTCTGGTTTCTCAGCAGCTTTAAAAACAGATTTGGCGCAACACGCGCGCAGGAGGACAGTTCCTGATGATCCAGGATTCACAGTGCGCAAGCCGCGCAGCACCCGGAGTGCCGCACACTGACACAACACAATCCGTCCCTCTCCCAGACGCATTTTCAGGCGGGGGGAAACATCTCAAGCCGGCTGCGCAGCAAGAGTGTGTCGGCCTGAGGCTGCAACAGGCCTGTTCGTCATCCATGGCGGTCCAGGAGCAGGCGCAGGGCCTCTGGTTTGAACAGCTGATGCCCAGGCCGGTCAATGACATAGCTACCCGGTTGCAGCCGGACCCGGTGCTCAAGAAAACATTGCAGGATCCACAAGCCAGTGTGGTGCTCTACAACCAGGAGGTGAAAAACCGGAAAACGATGGAAACGCGCAACGAGGAGTATCGCTTCGCGCCTTTGCTCGTCACCCTGGACAATATGGCAAAACTGACAGGGCACATGTTGAACGACAAGCAGTTTGCGCAACCGCTGGCCGCCGACGAACGCGAGGTGCTCCTTGCACTCCAGGGACATATCCGGAATCTGATTGCGCTGGGAGCTCCCTACCGACGCACGGTGACTCTGGCTTTTCTGATGTGCATGCTGCAGGAAATCATATGGGTTCGCCATGTGATTGAGCCGCTACGCGAAGCCGGGTCCGCGCTGTGCAGCCGCAATCGGCTGACGACTGTGCTTTTCCGGCGTGATAGTCCAGGATGCTCTGAATCCACAGAGATCAAGGCGGCCAGCATTCCTTTGATGGAGGCTTTTACCTGTAGATGGGCTCAGGAAATTTGGCCGGGACAGCAGTGTGCAAACACTGATCTGGTCATGAGTACTCCGGTGTGGCTGCTGCGTTTCTTGCTGAATCAATGCCCGGTGCTTGTGTATCCCTCATTCGCCCCCCTGGACCTTGAAGACTTCTGTGGCTTCGGTCATCTGCCCGTGTACCCGCTGGGCATGATGTCGGCCTATGCTCTCAACGCTGATGGCTATATGCAGACGCCCCTGGCATTTTTCATGCACGATGTTCTCCACGCCTACAACAGTGCAGCATGGGTGCATATGGATGTGCCTGACCCTGCCCCACTGCAGGGCATCAGGAACCGCCTTGGGTTTCAACAGCTGGTACAAGGCAGCCTGCCTGCTGCACTGCGCCAGGAGCTCAAGTGCGCTCTTGAACTGGTGCTCTTTTCCCTGTTGCACGAAGAAAATCTGGACAACGCCCAGAACATGCTGGAACACAAAAGCTTTTTGGAGCTGTTCCAGCAAATCTGCAACGCCAGGCGTGAGTCCTTCCAGAGCTATTCGCCCGTCTACCGGGCGGTGACCGACCAGCAAGCGCTGCTGGCCTGTTTCTGGACCCATCAAGTCTACGCCCACTGTCGCGAAAATCCCCATGAGCCGGGCACTTGTGCAGACAGTCTTGTGTCCCGGTTTGTTCAGAAGGACCGGCCGGCCTTGCTGGAACATCAGGCGTTTCTCGACGCGCATCGCGCGGCTTTGCATGAGTATTTTTTGGCAGAAGCCTGTGCCGGTTGCGATGTCGGAGATAACAAGATGCTCTGGTATCGGACTCGGGGGCTGCCTGCGTCTTGCGGCGGGCTCCGGGGGAAACTGCTACTGGAAAATTCCGGCGATGAGAATACTCAAGGCGTGGTGCGCCATACGGATCTCGTGTACTTCAACTGCCTGCTGGCCGATGAGGAATGCACGCGTATCGAGCAGAAGCTGAAGGTCCGGCTCCCAGCCGGTCGCCCTCATCGCGCGCCTGACTGAAAAGCCGCAGCCAGTGCCGGTCGTCAGGGGGCGCAGGTTTCAGGTTTGTAAACAATGGTCAGGGCAAGACATGCGAACGGAGATATTCTCAGATGTACCAGCCTGTAACATCGGGAAGTGATGTGACTTTCCAGCGGCATCACACTGATGCCACACCGACACCGGCTGCCGCTGACGCAGGTTCATCCGGAGGAAGAACTGTCAGGACAAGGACTCAGGGAGCCGGTGTCGGTCTGACCCTGCCACAAGCTACGCCCTCACCCGCCAGAGTGCAGGAGGAGGTGCAGCGTCCCTGGTTTGAACGGGAGATGCCCGGGCCGGCCAGGGAAGTAGCCGGCCTCGTGCCTGATAGCGTTCTTGCGCAAGAGCTGCAGGATCCGGTTACCAGCGTGCTGTTCTACGACCAGGCGGTGCAGTCCCGGGTGATACAGGAAAGAGACAACAAGGAATACAAGTTTGCGCCTTTGCTTGTCACCCTGGGCAACATGGACAAGCTGACAGCGCATATGCTGGACGATCAGCAGTTTTCACAGCCGCTGGCTCTTGACGAACGCCATGCGCTGCTGGCACTCCAGGTGCATATCCGGGATCTGATCGGGCAGGGAGCGCCTTACAAGCGCACGGTGAAGCTGGCTTTCCTGATGTGCATCCTGCAGGAAATCATGACGGCCCGTCATGTGATCGAGCCGTTACAGGATACACAGTCCGCACTCTTGAGCCGCCGGCGGCTGATGGGCGCCTGTTTCGGGCGTTTCACGCCACAAGGACACAGGCCAGTCAAAACGGCCGAGGTGCCTTTGGCGGAGGCTTTTACCTGTCACTGGAAAGGGATGAGTGTGCACGGACAGTCGTACGGAACAAGCGCGTTGACCATCGGTGGTCTGCTGGCAGAGCTGGTGGATATGCTGGAGAATCCCAGGGTGTTTGTGTATCCCTCGTTCGCGCCCCTGGACGTGAGTGACTTCTGCTGCTTTGGTCATCTCCCCGTCTATCCGCTGGGGATGATGTCTGCCTATGCTCTCAATGCCGATGGCAGGATGTATACACCGCTACGATTTTTTATGCACGATGTCTTTCACAGTGATGATCAAAGATGGCAGCACCTGGATGGCAGCCGTCCCCTGGAGAGCATCAGAAGCCGCCTGCGGTTTCAACAGCTGGTGCGATGCTGCCTGCCTGCCGAACCGGGAGCCGAGCTCAAGAGAGCCCTGGAGCTGGTGCTTTTCTTCCTCTTCCACGAAGAGCCTGTGCGCCTTGCTCAGGATACGCTGGAGCAAAAGAGTTTTCTGGAGCTGTTCAGGGTCATCTGTGAGGTCCGGCGTATGGAGCATCTGGGCTATGGGCCAACCTACAGGGCAGTGACCGACCAGCAGGCACTGCTGGCTTGTTTCTGGGTCTATCGGGTGTACGGTTACTGCAGTACCAGTGAGCCGGACAGGCCAGCAGACAGCCTGGTGCAGGAGTTTGTCCAGCAGACAGTGCCTGCCTTGCGGGAACATCAGCGTTTTATTGATGAGCATCGGGAATCGCTGCATCGCTATTTTCGTGCCGGAGCGCGTGTCGGCTCCACATCCACATGTCAACAGGTTTTCTGGTATCAGAACAAAGGGCTGTGTACGTCTTCCGGCGGGATCCGTGAGGAGCTGCCGCTGGAATACAGCCATGATCTTCGTGCTGAAGCTGCAGTGCGCCACACGGATCTTGTTTACTTCAACAGCTTGCTGGCAGACGAGGAAGTGACGCAAATGGAGCAGGCACTGGGTGTGCGGCTGCCAGCGGGTCGTCCTCATGCACCCTGTGACAGCAAAGCGGTGGCCGGATGCCAGTCAGAGTCGACAGGCACGCACGACAAGCGACAACAACATCATGCGGGTGTTGGCAGCATCGGCTGGCACACTGACCTGCCGTCAGCTCAGACAGCCGACAACAGCGCTGGCGCGTCACAGCCTCAGCCTTCAGCAGGCTTGCAAACCAAAAAACGCCGTCCGGGGACGAGTACATCTGACCTGTTCCCGCCGCCTGCGCAGCGCCCGGCGCAGGTGGCGGCACGCGGGGCGTGCGGGAGGACCCATGACTGACGGGGAGCCACTGTGCCGGGTGCGGCTGTGGTGCCTGTACAGCAGCCCTGATGATGGTGTCAGGGACGGGGAAGCGCTGAACAGCTGCGGCTGTCAGAGAGCCCAGCCATTCGCATTCGGGACTTATGCATCGTGACCTATCCTGCGGCCTTGCGCCCCCCTCCGCCTCTGCTGAAAGTGTTTGCTGGCAGGCAGCGCCAGGCGCCTGAGGCAGAGCCTGCTCCCTGTCGTGGTCCTGCTCCCTGTCGTGGTACAGGAGCCGCCCGGCGAACGCCGGGTAGTGCCAGAGTGGCCCTTTTCGTGTGCCCGCGCGCAGAATGCGGGAAACGGCTGGTGGGCCGGGAATCCCTGAGAGTTCACTTGCGCTTGCACGCTGATGTCTGGCCTTTTGTTTGTTCCCATGTGAACTGTCCAAAATGGTTCAGAAGCCGTGGTGACAGGGCCATCCACGAGCGTCTTCACCTGGCGAACAAATCCTTGGCCTGCCCGGAGGATGGCTGTGGAAAAAGATTCAGGAAAGGGTACGGGCTGCGCGCCCCTGTGGTCACGCACACCGGGGTGGGCGTTTTTCGCTGCCCTCATCAAGGCTGTGTACAGAGATTCAGAAATAATTCCGATCGTCAGCAACATCTGCGCAGTCATACGGGGGACAAGCCTTGTGTCTGTCCATACGAGGGCTGTGACAGTCGGTTCCTGCTCTTCGACAACCTGAAAAGACACATGGGTAGCCACGCTGGAGGCAAATCCGTTACTTGTCTCCACGAAGGTTGTGGCCAACATTTTCGGAACAAGAGTGAGTTTGATGCACATTGGCGCGGGTATCACAATGCCAGAGTTTGTGTCTGCCGCTACGAGGGGTGTGAAAAAACACTCAAAAGACCTGGCACCTGTGACAGACACCGGCGCATGCACGCACGGCTCAAGCCTTTTGTCTGTCTGTTCGAGGCATGTCACCGACGGTTTGGCGTACACCGCTATCTGACAAGACACATGGGCAATCACGCCGAAGTCGGATACCGGGCGTTCTCCTGTGAGGACTGTGGCAAGCCGTTTACAAGACAGAGCCGTCTGGAAAAGCACCAGCGGCGGTGCCACAGCCTGGAACACTCTCTTGCCTGCTCACAGTCAGGCAGTGAGCGCATGCGGCAAGACAAGCCTGTGACCCGACAGCCGCGCCGGGAGGCAGGGGAAAAAAAGTATACATGTCCCTATAAAAACTGCGGGAAAAAGTTTGCGCAGGCCCTGCCCCTGGTGCTTCATATGCGGGTGCATTGCAGGATTAAAGACCCTCCGTCGCATTATCCCTGGGGGGCACGTCAGACAGAACGCAGTATCCGTCTTTCGGAGCGGGGATACGCCGGTCCCTCGCTGCGTTCGCATACCGGAGCCCTGTGACCCAGTGCGCGGCAAGCCCCGTCTTTCAGGGCGGGGAGGATGTCACTGTATTTCTCCCGCTCCCCGGGATAAGGATAAAAAGTCCCTGCCAGGACAAGGCAGGGATCAGGACGCAGGCTTGGGCGCTCTCCCGGTAATACGAAAACAGCAAACCGAAAAAGGCGTCCGGGGCAGTTTTCCTGCGACGACTGGCGTGCGTAGTTCCAGAGCCTCTCCTCCAGGCGCTTGCTGATGTCAGGTTTCCATGGCTTGTGGCTCCGCAGGCGTTGCCGGTATGAACAAGGATGCATCGGGAACAGGGCAGCCGGTTGCACTTGTCATGCGCTGTCGATATTCCGGGAAGCGCAGTGTCGTGAAGTAAGCCAGGTTGGTGTGGTCCCTGTTGCACAGCCCTGACGTCGGGTCATAGCTGAGGAACAGGACCAGGTCAGTATCCTCGTCCTGCGGGTCATAGGTGGTTGTACAAACATGGTGATTGTTCTGGCCCAGGCGATGGTCTTCAGCCGTTGCTACAAAAAGCCACCGCAAAGCGCCCCGGTGATCCTCGCAGAAACGCAGGTGCTGCTCCAGTTGGGGCAGGTCCGTTGCCAGAAATTGCCGCGCACAGGCCTCCAGTTGATCAGGTGGCAATGGCTGAAAATCTGCGGCCTGCCAGTGTTCCCACAGACGCACCGTCCAGAGTGCAGCCATGGCCGCCTCGGTGTCGGTGATATTCCTGTAGGCAGGCTCGTAAGCGAGCTGATCGCCTCGGCGGGGAGGCTCCAGAGTCCGCAGACAGGAGACAAACGGAGACGGGGAAGTGCTTATTATGTGTGCGGATTGGCCCGGCGACTGTTCATGGATCAGCTGGAAAAACAACAGTTCCCGTGCGCGCAGACTTATGTGACCGCTCAGCTGCACAGGCAGCTCGTCCAGCAGCATGCGGCGCAGGCACAGAAGCTTTTCCGACGAACAAAACGCAGCCTCCGCTGACATCCGGGGCAGCGACCCGGAGGCTTTTCTCCCGCTTGTCAGATCGTACGAATGGCTCAGGTCATGGTGGGCGAATTCCAGAGGGCTCATCAAGGCCCCGTCAGCAGCCTGCACGTAGCTTGTCGTGAGACCGACAGGGTATACGGGTAGATGTCCGAAGCGGCAAAAGTCTGCCACAGTCATGGGATGAAAAGAGGGGTACAGCAACACCTGTGGATCATGGATCCTGTGCCGCAGTGCCTGGCGCAGTGTATCCTCAAGCAATTTGTCAGGGCGTGCCGGCCGACCTTTCTGACTCCGACCATCAGCGGCCTCATTCAAGGGCAGAGCGGCCAGCAGGTGCACCCGGTCACTGATCTCATTGCCCAGAAACGCGGTTGCGGCGAGAGATTTCAGCGCCGGCGAGGCCAGCACGTCCGCACGGAGAACCTGTCTGCGCGTCACGATTTCACACAGAATCACCAACGACAATGCCAGACAGACTGTGCGTTTGTAAGGTGCGCGTTCAGCTGTCACCAGTTGCTCCGTCGCCTGGGCCAGCCGCGTCAAGGCATCCTTTTCTTCGGGGGTGAGCTCGCCATCAAATTGTTTGCCTGTCTGTATATGTTCAATGAATATCTTCATGTTCTTCAGGGTGGTCAGCAGGGGCTTGAACTCGAATTCGTCCCCCCGGGCTTCTACTGCCTGCCGTTCTTGCAGCAGCGTCTTGATCTCGTCCAGGGTCCCGGGTTTCCATGACTTCTCGCTCCACCATGGATCCTTGTCCAGTTTTTCCTGCAACTCCTCCATGAAGGCTGGCGGCGCTATCCGTTTTTCAAGTGGCACAAAGTCGTCGGATCGATAATTGACCGGGAGCTGAGAGTTTTTGAAGTCAACGAAGCTGGCAAACGGCAGGGGGGCGTCATCTGGCAAGAGAGCCGCAGGTGCCGTCCCGGGTTCCGGCAAGGATGGAAAGCATGAGGTGACTGTGGCCGCCGTGTTCTCGTCGTTGGCTGACAGCCGCTGTATGCTGCGCCCGGCGTATCGGGTCGGGGATGATGTGGTGCCGCCAGGGGGGACTGGGCTCCCGGCGACCATGACGCGCCCGGGTGTTATTTGTTGTTGATCCATGGAATCGTCTCCGTCTTTCCTTGAGAAATGTCATACATTGGAGGGCTGCGGCTGGCAAAAGTTCCTGTGACACTGTCTGCCACTGGCAGCTGCGACGCAACGAAGGGAAGCGGCGCTCGAGAGTGTCATTCCAGGTGGCCATGGATTGAGCCACCCGCCTGCATGCCGGCGGACAACATTCACCAGAACGGGAATGGAAAAGCCAGCATCTGAAAGACAGCAACGGCAAGCGGCGCAGGATCAGGTGATGAGGACGTGCATACAGGCCATGCAGATGTAGCCCGAACTGCTGCTATTGGTCATAATGGGGCGCCGCCGTCCGGGCGGCTTGGTGTGTATGACGGATACCTTTTGATGAGAAGAGACCTGAGCCAGTATTACAAGGGCATTATCACGGAGCTGGGAGAAGATCCAGAGCGTGCCGGATTACGGGATACCCCGAAGCGCGCTGCCATGGCCATGGATTTTCTGACCAAGGGCTACCACGAGAATCTGTGGGAAGTCGTCAATGGCGCCGTCTTTCCCTCAGACAATGATGAGATGGTGGTGGTGCGCGACATAGAGCTCTATTCCCTGTGCGAGCACCACATATTGCCTTTTATCGGCAAGGCGCATGTGGCCTATCTGCCCGATGGCAAGGTGCTGGGGCTGTCGAAATTTGCCCGGATTGTCGATATGTTCTCCCGGCGTCTCCAGATTCAGGAGAACATGACCATGCAGATTGCCATGGCCGTCGAGGAGGTCACTGACGCCCGCGGTGTGGGAGTCGTCATTGAGGCCCGCCATATGTGCATGATGATGCGTGGCGTGGAAAAGCAGAATTCCTCCATGACAACCTCTGTGATGCGGGGCGATTTCCGTACGCACCCGCCATCGCGTGAGGAATTCCTGCGCTACATAGCCCGGTGACGGGCCGGCCTCCTTTACGAGGAGGAGACATGGCTGGTATCCGATCCGTTGTCGGCCAGCTCCGTCGCATCGGAGAGGCTGGCGTCTGACGCCCGGAGATCCGTCATCGCATCTGCCAGGCTGAGGGACTCGGGTGCCAGAAACAGGCAGGCCATAGGTGCCCTGGCCTTGTGTGCGCACAGATCGTAACCGGCAGCGCCTACCAGCAAGCGGCTGCCGTCCGGCGTAAACTGCAACGCCTGCACGGGTACATTCTGGTGCACATACAACTTGCGCCGGTAGCGGCCGTCGGCGCCCGGGCCCCAGACACTGACTTCACCGCGCGGCCCTGTGGCCAGCGCACAGTGGTGGTCGTCCGGCGAAAACACGGCCAGCACCGGCTCGCTTCCTTGTGCTCCCCGGGCCGCTACCCAGGCGACCGGCGTCCAGTTCCCGTCTGTATGACGTCGCCAGATATCGATGCCACTTCTGGCGGCTGCGGCAAGAAAAGAACCTGTCAGGCTGAACTGCACAGAGTCAACAAGATGGTCACGCTCACTGACCGTACGGGGTTGTGATGTCAGTTTCAGCTCCTGGGGTACACGCCAGGGCGGCGTGCTGGTGGCAGACAGGATACACAGGCGATTATCCAGCACACTCCATCGGCGCGGAAAGGCGAGCTGCTGACTGTCAGGACTGAATGCCATGCAGTAGCCGGGCAGGGAACAACGCCCGGTGTGCGAGGTGACAGGGTGCCATTGCTGTTGCCCTTCACAATGCCACAGGCTCATGGTTCCTGCCGTTTCAGAAGGGTTCTCCAGCAGCCGATGACGCCGGGGAACGGAGAACAATGCCAGCTTCTGACCGCCAGCTGCCAGGGCCCCCGCGACCTGCTGCACTCCTTGGGCGCCCAGCCACTGGCTGTGCCAGCAGGCCAGGCTGCGCCGACACACAAAGGCCTGTGACCAGGTTGCAAACAAAAACACCCGACTGTCCTGGCTGAAAACAGCTGTGACAAGTTCAGGATCGTGACCTGCGGCAGATTTTTCATCCGCAGACCAGCACCTGTGGTAGTGCCGCTGCCACTGGCCCGTTGGTGTTTCATGGAAAATGGACAGACCAGGATCAGAGGTAACCAGTGCCAGATACCGGCCATCAGGGCTGGCTACCGCGTGGCGGACCGGGGCAGAGCACAAGCGGCTGGTGGCGGTGCACTCCCAGTGCGAAGCGCGGGGTTCCCATCTATGAAGCAGGCCCTGGTTGTCGAGAGCCTGGAGGCTGCGGCTGTCGGGTCTGAATGTCAGGGCATGAAACTCAGGAGCGGCCGCTGCCGGTTGCACAGGCCTGATCGTGCTCAGGAGAGTGCTGGCGTCACTATGGCCGGTGTTGACGAACAGCTGCATCTCACCACTGGCGAGACGAATTTTGTGCGCCCAGTAGCGGCCATCCGGACTGGATGCCAGCCGGCCAGGGCTCACACCCTGATAGCTCGACACGTCCGGACAGGGTGAAAGGCACAGCAGATTGTGAGCAGAAAAACGGTCTGTACCGAGTCGTTGCTGCAATAACAGCCAGAACAGCTGGTGGCTGGACAGGTTCTGGTCGGCAAGGCTTTCCAGCTCGGTTCTGTGCGCCGATCCGGGGGGCAGCTCTGAACGCCAGAGCGACAGGTACTGGTGGAGATCACCAGTGTCCAGCGCCTTTTCCAGCCTTTCCCTGAAAAACGTTGGGCAAGCCTGTACAAAATGCCGGGCCAGCCGCCCGTACTCAGCAGCCAGGGTATTGTGCGCAGAGCATGATGAAGGATGCGACTCTTGGCGTGCCAGGCTCTGCTGCGTCAGCGCGGCTGCGGCTGCGACCTCCGGCTCTGGCCTTGCGGCCGTCACCTGGCGGTCAGGCAGAAATGCTGTTGTAGTCCGGATCTTGACACAAGCCTGATGCCCGGTCGGGGCCTCGGTCGGCAAGGGCCCTGTGGCTCTACTCAATGGGGAGGTGATTGATGTCATCATGATGGTTGTTCTTCATTCTCCGGCAATGGCAATCAAAGAGGACTCAAGTTTGACCGCCATGCTGACCGAAAGTTCCAACGACCATAAGAAGACCCGGGGGCGGGCTGTCGTATACGCAGATGACAACTGTTGCAGCCATCAGACTCTGCCCTGAACCCGGTGCTTTGTTGACCTGTTTCAGTCCCCGGCATCTGACGCCCTGGTCTCTGGCATCAGCGCCAGAGCCTCCAGTCGGGAGCCCTTCATCACCAACTGACTGGCATCTGACGTGAACAGCAGCTGGCTTACAATATTTTCCTGGTTCCTGCACATTTTGCTGGTATAGGCCCGGCCCTTGTTCGCTGGCCCCCAGATGCTGACCTCTCCCCTGATTCCACGGGCGATGGCACAGTGATATCCATCGGGACAAAAAGTAAAATCCACCGCCATTATGAGGTTGATGTCGAGGGATTGGATCTGTGCCACCAACGTCCAGCCTGCCACGCGATCGCGCCGCCAGATATGTACACCCACCTGGTCAACGGCAGCAAGGTGGCTGTCAGCCAGGCTGAAATGGAATGCGCTTAACTGGCCGAACCTGCCAGGCGGGTCTTGAGTCCGCTCTGTACACTTGAGCTCTACGCAAACAGGGGGGCCAATGGTCGAAAGAACACGCAGGTCTGCGGAACCATTGTCCTGACGGCAAGGGAAAATCAGTTCATGACCACCGGGGTTGAATGCCATGGGCAGCTTCTGCCAACCCATAGCGTAGCTGTCGCAGAGCGCATCAGTGACCGGCTCCCAATCGCCGCTTGCCCCACCGCGATACAAGGTGATCCAACAGCTATCTCTCTCCACATAGGGCATAACAGTATTCAGCGGACCCTCCGGCCGCGTGGCCAGTGCCAGCAAGGATTCGTCGGCACTGATGGTGACGTCAGTGTGATAAGGACGGTTCAGAACTCTTGTCGCAGGAAGGCTTGTCGGGTGCCAGTCAGCCCGGGTCCGGTGTGCGACAAAAAGTTCACCCGCTGCCAGAAGCACCAGATGCTGACCCGTCTGGCTGAGCGTAAGCTGTGGCAAATTGGCTTGTCTTTGTGTGCGGGAGTTCAGGTGGGCCGGATGCCATTGATGGCGTATTCTCCAAACCCATTGGCGTTGCCAGTGCGCAGATTGTGCCGTTGTAAAAACCTGTACCTGTCCTTCGCAGAGCGCAGCCATATACTGGCCGTCGTGGCTGTTCTTCACGACGTACACGCTCTGGTGGTTTTGTGGCTGGGGGGCGATAAACTGCCATGAGCCTATGGACACATTCAACTGCCAGCTTAATAACCGGGCAGTGTCGTCCAGGGCATGGAGCCTGCGGCTGTCTGCACTGAACATCAATCCATCGAATTGACACGCATACTGATCTGAAAACACCGTGCGCCATCCTTGGTCTTCTGCATGCCACAGGTCCAGTGATGTTTGCCAGGGCTTCTTGTCGGACATCCAGCCTTGCGCTGCCAGCCACTGGCCATCCGGACTGCATATCAGCCGCTCAATGAAGAGGCCGACAGGACAGGATATGGGGGAGCTGTCCGTAGAAAAACGATCAGTGCCCAGCAACTGTTGCATGCGGCAGGCAAAGTGCGCAGGGGTGCCCCATTGTGCCCCTGCAGGATATTCCCGTTGCCCGGGTCCCGGTGGCTGTGCGGGCCTCGTGTAGGGTGTCAGACTGTGACGGGCACGGGCATGTACAGCCCGTTGCAACTGTTGTCTGTGAGGCCTGGGGTAGGCTCTCAGCAAAGATACGCCTTGCAGGTGGCGGTCAGAGGCAGCGCTGTGCCATTGGCGGCACACCAGGCGGGCTTGTGCCAGATCGGCAAGTGCCAGGTAAGCCAGAAAAAGCTCCAGTAGTGAGTCAGGCCAGCGGGAAGGATCCCGACCTGCAACAGGCCCGGCCGCCGCTTCCCGGATCCGGGAACCCGTCGCCATGGAAGACAAAACCGGGGAGGAGTCGTGCTCCCCGGCTATTGCTACCGCACGATCAAAAACCTCGACAGGCGAGTGCTGTTCGACGACGGGTGCGCCATGGACTAGTGTGCTGAAGAATCTGGTGATCCGATTATCGTCAAGATAGTGCATGGAAAGATTTGCCTCTCGGCTGTTGTTGTTCTCCAATGTGCTGCAATTTTGGACAACCGATCGCCACAAAGATTCAAACGGCCCTGAGGGCGGGCTGTCGTATACGCAGACGACAGCTGTGTCAGCCGGGAAACTCTCCCCTGAACCCTGCGCCCTGGTGTCTTCTTTCAGGAGCCGGCATCAGGGGAAGATATTGCAGCTGGGCGCCCACCATCACCAGCTGACTGGCGTCTGGCGTAAACAGCAACCGGCGTACAGTATTTTCCGGGCGCCTGTACATTTTTCTGGTATAGGCACGGCCCTTATTCGCCGGCCCCCATACGCTGACTTCTCCCAGGCTGCCATGGGCGAGGGCACAGTGGTAACCATCGGGAGAGAAAGCAAAAGCCGTTAGCTTCGCAAGGCTGTTGTTGAAAGACTGGGTCTGTGCCACCAACGTCCAGCCTGCCAGGCAATCGCGCCGCCAGATATGCACACTGATCCTGTAAAGGGCAGCAAGGTAGCGGTCAGTCACACTGAAGCGCAACGCGAGTAACAGGCCGTATGAGGCAGGCAGGCCTTGAGTCCGCCCTGGGCACTTGTGCGTTACTGAAACATGGGGGCCAATGGTTGAAAGAACACGCAGCTGTGCATAATCCAGGTTCTGACGGTGAGGGAAAATCAGCTCATGATCATTGGGATTGAATGCCATGGGCAGCCTCGTCCAATCCCAACCCTGGCTGCAGCAGAGCGCGTCAGTGACCGGCAGCCAACCGCCGTTTGCCCCACAGCGATACAAGGTGATCCAACAGCTATTGCTCGCCACAGAGAGCCTGTTGGTTGGCGGACCCTCCGGCCGCGTGGCCAGTGCCAGCAAGGATTCGTTGGCACTGATGCTGACGTCAATGTGATAAGGACGGTTCAGGAATCTTGCCGCAGGAAGGCTTGTCTGGTGCCAGTCAGCCAGGCTTTGGTGCGCGAGAAAAAGTTCACCCGCTGCCAGAAGCGTCAGATGCTGACCCGTCTGGCTTAGCGTCAGCTGAGGCCAGTCGGGTTGTGTGTCTGTGTTGGCGACCTGGGGGGGCGGATGCCATTGATGGCGTATTCTCCAAACCCATTGGTGTTGCCAGTGCGCAGATCGTGCCGCTGTAAAAACCTGTAGCTGTCCTTCGTAGAATGCAGCCATATACTGGCCGTCATGGCTGTTTGTCACGACGTACACGCGCTGGTGGCTTTGTGGCGGGGGGGCGACAAACTGCCATGAGCCGGTGGGCACATCCAACTGCCAGCTCAGTAACCGGGCATTGTTGTCCAGGGCACGGAGTCTGCGGCTGTCTGCGCTGAACATCAATCCATCGCATTGACACCCATGCTGATATGAAAACACCTTGCGCCATCCCTGGTTTTCCGCATGCCACAGGTGCAGTGATGTCGGCCGGGGCTGCTCCCTGGAACGCCAGCCTCGCGCTGCCAGCCACTGGGCATCCGGACTGCATATCAGCTGCTCAACGAAGAGGTCGACAGGACTGGACAGGGAGTAGCTGTACGGTGAAAAACGATCAGTGCCCAGCAACTGTTGCATTCGGCAGGCAAACCGTGCAGGGCCGCCCAACTCTTCCCCGGCAGGATCTTCCCGTTGCCTGGGCCCCGGTGGCTGTGCGGGTCTCTCGTCGGGTGTCAGACAGCGACAGGGAGGTCGGACAGGCAAAGCCCGCAGCAACTGTTGTCTGTGAAGCCTGGGGAAGGCTCTCATCAAAGAGGTGCCCTGCAGGTGGCGATCAGAGGCGCTGTGCCATTGGCGGCACACCAGGCTGGCTTGTGCCAGATCGGCAAGCTCCAGGTAAGCCAGAAAAAGCGCCAGTAGTGATTCAGGCCAGCGGGAAGGATCCCGATCAGCACCATGCCCGGTCGCCGCCTTCAGGGATAGGGGACCGGTTGCTACGCAAGACAAAGCCGGGGTGGAGCCGCAGTCCCCGGCTATTGTTACAGCACGAGCACAAGCGTCGACGGGCGACCGCTGTTCGACGGTGGGTGCATAACAGGATCTGGTCGGCAAATTATCGTCCAGATAGTGCACGGATAGATTTGCCTCTCTGCTGCGGTTGTTCTCCAATGTGCTGCAATTTTGGACAACCGATCGCCACAAAGATTCAAACGGCCCTGAGGGCGGGCTGTCGTATACGCAGACGACAGCTGTGTCAGCCGGGAAACTCTCCCCTGAACCCTGCGCCCTGGTGTCTTCTTTCAGGAGCCGGCATCAGGGGAAGATATTGCAGCTGGGCGCCCACCATCACCAGCTGACTGGCGTCTGGGGTGAACAGCAACTGGCGTACAGGATCCTCCTGCGTCCTTCTCATTTTTTGGGTACAGGGCCGGCCTTTGCCCGGCCCCCGGACGCTGACGTCTCCCCGGCTTCCACGGGCGACGGCACAGTGGTATCCGTCGGGAGAGAAAGCAAGATGTACTTGTGGCTCAGGTCCGATGTCAGCAGCCGGTACCTGGGTTATCAACCCCCAGCCGGCCACGGGATCACGCCACCAGATATGCACACTGATCCGGTCAAGAGCCCCCAGGTAGCTGCCAGTGGCACTGAACTGCAATGAAATCAGCCGGGAGCCTTGTTCGGGCAGCCCTGCCGTCAGCCCTCTGCACTCCAGCTGCCTTGAGACATGGGGGCCAATGGTCGAAAGAACACGCAGCCTTGTGACCGCCCAGCTCTGAAGACAAGGGAAAACCAGCTCGCAACCATCGGGGTTGAAGGCCATGGGCACCTCCCCCCAATGGAGAGCGTAGCTGTGGCAGATCTCGTCAGTGACGGCTTGCCAACCCGCGCTCGCCGCGAAGCGGTAGCAGGTTATCCAGCAGTCATCGCGGCCAGGGGCCTGCTGCGACTGCACCGGTGGACCCTCGCGTGTGGCCAGTGCCAGCAGAGATTCATCGGCATTCATGGCTATGTTGAGGTGGTACGGAGGGTCCGCGGCTGCGGCCACAGGAAGGCAGGTCTGCTGCCAGTCAGCCAGGCAGCGGTGCGCGATAAACAGCTCACCCATGGCCAGCAGCGCCAGATGTTGACCTGTCTGGCTGACCCTCAGTAAGGGCAAGTGGGGTTGCGGCCTTGTGCGGGGCAGCGGCTGGGGTGTCGGATGCCATTGATGACGTATTTTCCAGAGCCATTGGGATTGCCAGCCTGCCGCCCCTCCCTCTGTGAAAACTTGTATATGCCGCTCGGAGAACGCAGCCATATACTGGCCGTTGCAGCTGTGTTCCATGACGTACACAGGCGGATGGCTGTGCGGCGGGCTGGCGATACGCTGCCAGGCGTTCGTGGGCACATCCAGCTGCCAGGTTAATATCTGGCCGTTATCGTGTAACGCATGGAGTCTGCGGCTGTCGATACTGAACTTTAACCCCTTGAATGAACAGGGAGACTGGTCTGAAAAGACCCAGCGCCATCGCTGGTTGTGCGAATGCCACAAGTCCAGCGTTTGTTGCTTTGCAGCCAGATTTGAACTCCAGCCTTGCGCTGCCATCCACTGGGCATCCGGACTGCATATCAGTTGCTCAACGGGGTGTTCGACGGGACGGGGAAGGTTGAAGGCGCACGCAGAAAACTGCTGACTGCCCAGCAGCGGTAGTAGCCAGCTGGAAAAGAGCGCAGGGCCGGTCATGTCTGCCGCTCCAGCAGCTTCCATGCCCTGCCGTTGTCCTGGTGGCGGCGCGGGTCTTTCATGGGCTGTCGGACACTGGCGGGCCGGTTGGGTGCACAAGGCCCTGAGCAACTGTTGTCTGTGAAGTCTGGGGAAGGCTCTCAGCAAAGAGGCGCCCAGCCGGTCAGGGTCAGCGGCAGCGCGGTGCCACTTGCGGCATACCCGGCTGGCTTGCAGCAGATCGGCAGGCCCCAGGTGATTGAGCAAATGATCCAGTAGCGAACCAGGCCAGCTCGACAGATCCCGAGCCGCCACGCAAGACACGGCCGGGGTGGAGGCGGGATCTGCGGCCCTTGTCACCCTGCGACCAAAATCATCGACAAGCGCCAGCCGATCTCCAACGGGTAAGTCAAAGGATCCGCGTGAACCTGTATGGCAAACATTCTGTGTCTGCATGGATGAACCTCCCTGTTCTGATTGCTTTCCAGGTTAGGCCGTCGTCAGTGATAAAAGTTCCTATGCGGTGCCAGGGCTGTTGCCCGGGAGTGATGGCATCTGCTGCCGGTGCGCTGCAAGGCGTCTCAGGCCCCGGCATGGCAGGACCTGGGGGACGGATGGATACCGGAGCTGGGTGGCAGGCACGATTTCATGCAGAGCCTTGCTGCGTCAAAAAGGTCAGCAGCGCCTGCTCCCTTTTCCGCCAGCTCTGGTCCTTGTCCCGCAGTTGCCTGCCCGGCGCGATTTGATCAGCACTGTCAAACAAATATTGTGCAGCAGTCAGACATTCCCGCGCTTGTTGGTACTGGATGCGCCGTGTCCGCAGCATGATGTCCGGCCAATATGACAACAGGCGCAGACAATGCGCCAGCTGGCTGATACAGCAGGCGCTGGTGAATCCGCTGGCCTCGATCGCAAGAGCGGCGTAACGCGTGGCCCGGCCCAGCAGCCTCAAATGCGCCGGAGAAATCTGCACTTCAGCCAGCAATTGCTGGAAGTAGCGCAGACTTATACACCAATCGCGCTCATGTCCTGGCCGCAGTCGTGTTTCCAGGTGCAGCTCATCAAACTGCTGCCACATTGCCAGCCCACTGAGACAATGTGCCAGCCCCAGCTCGATGTCCTTGTCACCGGAGCAATTCGCGCATCCATGGGCCGCCCGGGAACGCAGTCGGGTAAAAATGGCCAGCGCCGACCTCCTGTTCCCAGTGCCGCCCATACGCTGAAGACAGGTGCCAAGGGTCAACTCAATATCCTTGTCGTCACAAGGCGTGTTCAGCTGTCCCCGGGCGGCCTGGGCGCGCAGTCGGGTATAGATGGCCAGCGCTTTTGCCCTGTTGTCTGCTCCCCCCCTCAGCTCCAGGTGGCGGCCAAGCGCCAACTCGATATTCTTGTCGTCACAGGGGGTGTCCAGCTGCCCCCGGGCCGCTTCGGCGCGTAGCTGCGTGAAGATGGCCTGAGCCTGTGCCATATTGGCCGCGCCACCCAGCAGCGTCAGGTGCGAGGCCAGAGCCAGCTCAATATCCTTGTGATCACAGGGAATGTTTGCCTGGCCCCGCGCCGCCCTGGCACGCAGTCGGACAAGAATGGCCAGGGCACGTGCCATGTTGCCCGCTCCCCCCATGAGTTGAAGGTGCCGGCACAGAGTCAACGCAATATCCTTGTAATTACAGAGAGCGTTTGCCCTTCCGGCGACCGCCGGGGTGTGCAGTCGGGTCAGAATCTTCAATCCCTGTTCCAGGTGGCTCCTGTCTCCTGTTTTCTGGAGCACTATGGCAAGGGCCAGCTCAATGTGTTTGTCGTAACAGGGGGTGTTTTGCTGGCCGTTGGCAGCGCGGGCGCGCAGCCGGACAAGGATGGCCTGCGCCCTTTCCAGACTCTTGTCGTCCCCCAGCTTCGAGAGCAGTATGGCAAGGGCCAGCTCAACCTGTTTGTCCTCACAAGGGGTGTTCTCCTTCCCGTTGGCAGCCCGGGTGCGCAATCGGACAAGGATGGCCAGCGCCTGCTCCAGCGCGTCTCTGCCTCCCATGGCCTGGAGGTGGCGAGCCAGGGTCAACTCAATATCCTTGTCATTGCAGGGGGTGTCTGGCCGCCCTCCCGCAGCCCGGGTGCGTAGCCGGGTAAAGATGTCCAGGGCTTGCTCCTGATGGGCTCTGCCCCCCATGTTCGCAAGCAGCATGCCAAGGGCCAGCTCAATGTGTTTGTCATCGCAGGGTGTGTTTCCCTTCCCTTGAGCTGCCTGGGTACGCAGCCGGGTGAAAATGGCCAGGGCGTGTTGCATGTTGCTTGTCCCCCCCATGGTTGCCAGATGCCGGCCAAGGGTCAGCTCGATTTCCTTGTCGTTACAGGGGGTGTCCAGCTGTCCCCGGGCCGTCAGCCTGCGCAGCCGGGTGTAGATGGCCAGGGCCGCTTGCGTGTTGTCCCTTCCCTCCATCCTGTGCAGATGCCTGCCAAGTGTCAGCTCAATATCCTTGTCATCACAGGGGGTATCAAGGCGCCCCCCCACAGCCTGGGCGCGCAGCCGGATGAAAATGGCCAGCGCCCGCTCCTGATTGGCCATGCCCTCCATGGCTTGAAAGTGCCGGCCAAGGGCCAGTTCAATATCCTTGTCGTCACAGGGCGTGTTTTCTTTCCCGTTGGCAGCTTGCGTGCGCAGCTGGGTAAAGATGGCCAGCGCCTTCTTCATGCTGTCCGGGGTTCCCATGCTTTGCAAATGACGACCAAGGGCCAATTCAACGTTCTTGTCACCACAGGGGCTGTCCACAGGCCCCTTGGCTATCCGGGTTCGCAGTCCGGTCAAAATGGCCAGTGCCTGTTCCTGATGGGCGGTGTCTCCCATGATCTCGAGGAGGCGGGCAAGGCCCAGTTCAATGGTCCTGTCATCACAGGGGGTGTCGGCGCGCCCGGCGGCCCGGGTGCGTAGCCGGGTAAGGATGGCCAGCGCTTTTTGAAGATTGTCAGGGCCTTCCACCAGCTGATAATGGCGGCACAGAGCCAACTCAATATCCTTGTCATGACAGGGAGTGTTCGGTTGTCCGCCGGCGGCCCGGGTGCGCAGTCCGGTATAGATGGCCAGCGCCTTTCGCATATTGTCTGCGCCGCCCATAGCCTGAAAGAGCCTGCCAAGGGCCAGCTCAATATTCTTGTCATGACAAGGGGTGTCTGCGTGTCCGCCGGCGGCCCGGGTGCGCAGCCGGGTATAGATGGCCAGGGCCTTTTGCATATTGTCAGCGCCGCCTCTGATCTGAAAGTGTCTGCCAAGGGTCAACTCAATACTCTTGTCATCACAGGGGATGTTGGTGCGCCCTGCTGCGGCCCGGGTGCGCAGCCGGGTATAGATGGCCAGCGCCTTGTCCATATTGTTGGCCCCTCCCAGACGCTCAAGGAGTCTGCCAAGGGTTAACTCAATATGCGTGTCATGACAGGGGACGCCCCTGTGCCCCCGGGCGGCCCGGGTGCGCAACCGGGTATAGATGGCCAGTGCCTTGTGCAGATTCCGGGTGCCGCCCATGATCTGAAGGTGTCTGCCAAGGGTCAGTTCAATGTCCTTGTCACCACAGGGAACGTCCAGGCGCCCGCCGGCAACCCGGGCACGCAGTCCGGTGTAGATGGTCAGTGCCCGTTCCAGGCTGCCTGTGTCACCGAAGGCTTCGTGGATGCGACCCAGGCCGAGTTCGATCTCCTTGTCAGCGCAGGGCCTGTTCTGGTGCCCTTGAGCGGCCTGGGTGCGCAGCTGGGTAAAAATGGCCAGGGCGTTCTCCAGATGCGTGCGGCCTCCCATGCCCTGAAAGTGTCTGCCAAGGGCCAGACCGTAAATCTTCTGATCCCTGTCGGTCTGGGCGTGCTGTGCATACAAATACTGGAAAATCGGTAAGCCTTCGCTGAAATGCCCCAGCTTTTGCAAGGCTCTCCCTTTGCTCATCAAAATCCCCCGGTCGTTCTGGATATCTCCGGCAAGGGTGTTGATGAAGGCAAGACATTCGTTCTCTTTGTTGAGCGCAAGCAAAGCGCGCGTCTTCAATTGCGCAAGTTGCCGACAGGCAGAGCGCTGGTGGCTGTATTTCCTGAGCAAGACTTCCGATTCACTCAAAGCGCGTTCAGGGGCGCGGCGCAGCTGAGCAAAAGCTTGTTTGATGTCGGGATAGAGCGTCATGCGGGGCTGGGCGGGGCAGTGCCGGGGGGCTGTGTGCGTCAATGGCCGCTGTTCATGACGCCAGAATGAGCCGGCGGCACCAGTACCACGCCTGTGCGCGCTGCCACCTGCGGCTTCCTCGGGCGGGCGCTGTCTGCTGCCTGAATCTGAAGAGAATTCATAATGGCCTCTTCGGCCACCCCTGTTTGGTGGACGCATGTGAACAGCTCCTCAATCCGATGACCTGGTGCGCATCCTTCCCCGTCCTGCAGGGCGGGGAAGGATGTCGATCAAGCCTGAAAGCCATTGTTTCAAAGTTTGTCAGAATGACGGACACAACCGTCACAAACAGGAAATGAACAACCGGGGAAAGAGTGCACAGCTCCCACAATCAAGCCGCCGGTGTTGCAGCTGGCAGGGGCAACAACGTCTTCCTGAGCAATCAGCTCCCCTTGCCGGGACAGGAAACGCAGCAGCTGCCGTTCCGATGGTCGCCAGGATTGATCCTTTTCCAGTTGCTGTCTGCCAGGTTCAATCTCATAGGCCAGGGCAAAAAGAAACCGCGCTGTCGTTTTGAACGCCCCGGGTGCTGTCTGCCGAATGTTTCGCGTTTTGACCCAGCTCATGTCTGTGGGGTTGGCTCTCACGGACCACATCAAACAGGAATGTCGCTGTTGCCCTGAAGTGTTCCGCCGTTTTTTGCTGCGCAGCGCACAGCTTCAGGCTGGCAGCAGAACAGGACAGCAGGTGAAAGCAGCGGGCCAGTTGGCCGGTACAGCGGGCCTGGGTGAATCCGCTGGCCTCGACGGCAAGAGCCGCATGCTTCAGTGCCTTCCCCAGAAGCTCCCTGTGCTCTGGCAAGAGAGTCCTGGTCCTTTCAAGCTCCTGCCAACAACGTCTGCTCACCAACAAATGTGGCTCAAAGCCGGGGAAACACCGTGCGTCGATGCGTAGCTGATCGAACTGGCGCCACATCCCCATGGCGACAAAACAGGAGGCCAGCGCCAGTTCGATATCGCTGTCGTCACAGGCTGGCTCCAGCTGGCCGCTGGAGGCCTGGGTCTGGAGTCGAGTAAAGATGGCCAGGGCCTTTTCCAGATTCTCCATGCCACCCATGGCTTGCAAATGCTTGCCAAGGGCCAATTCAATATCCTTGTCATCACAGGGCCCGTTCTCCTTGCCCCCGGTGGCCAGGGCACGCAGCCGCGTCAAGATGCCCAGTCCTTGCTCCAGATGAGCGCGCCCCCCCATGGTCTGGAGCAGCAGGGCGAGGGTCAGTTCAATTTTTTTGTCGTCACAGGGCGTGTTTTCCTGCGCGTTGGCAGCCCGGGTGCGTAACCGGGTAAAGATGTCCCAGGCCTTGTTGAGATTGTGGGTCCCCCCTGCGAGCAGAAGATGCCTTCCCAGTGTGAATTCAATGTTCCTGTCATCGCAGGGGCTGTTCTCCTTTCCGGCAGCAAAGGCGCGCAGTCCGGTATAGATGCTCAGTGCCCGCTCCAGATTATGCGCGCCGCCCATCTGCTCAAGAAGGCGCCCCAGGGCCAGCTCAATATCCTTGTCACCACAGGGGGTGTCCACTTTTCCCGCAGTGGCACGGGTGCGCAAGCGGGTGAAGATAACCAGCGCCTTTTCCAGATTGTCCGCCCTGCCCGTGGCCTGAAGAACCCGGCCCTGGGCCAGTTCAATCTCCTTGTCGTCGCAGGGGGTGTCTTCAAGTCCTCCAGCGGCCCGGGTGCGCAACCGGGTCACTATGGCCAACGCCTTTTCCAGGTGTGTCCTGTTGCCCATAGTCTGAAGGAGTCGGGCAAAGGTCAGCTCAATATCCTTGCTGGCACAGGGAGAGCGACGCCGCCTTCTGGCTGCCCGGGTGTGCAGCCGCTTATAGATGACCAGTGCCTTTTCCCGATTGGGTGCCCCCCCCATGGCTTCAAGCAGCCTGCCCAGAGCCAGCTCTATATCCTTGTCGCGACAGGGGACATTCTCGCGCCCTTTGGCAGCCCGGGCACGCAAGCGGGTAAAGAGCTGCAACGCCCTTTCCAGGTTGTCTGTGCCTCCCATCGTCTGCAGGAGCCGGCCAAGGGCCAGACTGTGAATCTTTTGGTCTTTGCTCGTCTTTGAATGGGCCGCATACAGATGCTGGAAGAGCAGCAAAGCTTCGTTGTAATGGCCCAGAACCTGCAAAGCACGCCCCCTGGTCATCAACAACCCCTTGTCGTTGCGGGCTGTTTTTTCGAGGCTGTCGATGAAAGTGAGGCAGTCATCGGTTTTGTTGAGCGACAGCAAAGCCCGGGCTTTCAACTGCAAAAGCTGCATAGAGGGCGAGGGCTTGTTACGGTACCTTTTCAATAAAATTTCAGCCCTGTGCAAGGCGTGTTCAGGGTTGTCGCGCAGAGAGCGGAAGGCTTCCCTGATGTCAGCGTATGAGGGGGGCTGCGGCGGGACCCCGTCGCTGTGGGGAGGACTTTGACCCACAGGCTGACCTTCACGATTTCTTGAACGCTCGCCTGAAGAAATGCGCATGCGCACCCGGTAGACAGCAGACCGCCCAGGCCGACTGTGTCTGCGGCGCGGGTGGGAACCCTGTCCATAACAGGTATCCCTGTCGGAGTTGGCTGGTGAATGCGGTGAATACATGGTTGGAACAACACCTCACGCACTCCGGCCAGAAATCTTTTTTTACCCGGAGCGAAAAACCGTAACAGGGGCAACAGGCTGCCCCACTTTTTACGTGGTTGATTTTCTTTACCCAGACGCAGTCGGCGCACCAGGGTCCGGCTCACAGCTCAAGCCTGATCCGTACAGACATACAACGCCTTTGAGTCAACGCCTTTGAGTCAACGCCTGTCAGGAACAGGGACCCGGGCGCGAAGGTTTTGTTCAAAATTTGTCAGGAAGACAGACACAGCTGTGAAAAACACAACAAGAAGAAACGGCTGGGAAAGCGCAAGATTCCACCGGCCTGACGCCTGTGACGCGCAAGCTCACAGGGACAGGCATCTTGCTGTCAATCCACCGAACCTTGCCGCGCCAGCAGGCTCAGCAGTTCGCACTCCAGCTGTCGCCGGGGCAGGTCTTGCTCCAGCTGCTGCCTGTCGGGTTCGATTTTGTAGGCCAGCTCAAAAAGAAATGCCGAAGCTGTCCGCCATTGCCACGGCTCTTTGGGCCCTGTGTCCCGCACCTGTAGCAGGGCCTGCGGCCCATGTGACAACACCTGCAGACAATGCGCCAGCTGACTGATACAAGAGACGTTGCCCGAATCGCTTTTCTCTACCGCCAGAGCCGCATGACCCAGTGCTTTTCCCAGAAGGCGTGTGCGCCTGGCAGAAGCACTCCTGGTCTCCATCAGCTCATGGAAGTAACGAATGCTCAGACATAAATGGGGTTCAAATCCGGAAAAATGCTGCGCTTCGATGTGCATGTCGTCGAACGCTTGCCACAGCCCCATCCTGATAAAACACGATGCCAGCGCCAGCTCGATCGCCTTGTCATCACAGGGACTGTTCTCCTTGCCCCGGGCTGCGCTGGTACGCAGCCGGGTATAAATGGACAGCGCCTGTTTCTGGTTGTCCATGCCACCCAGGCCCTGGAGCAGTATCCCGAGTGACAGCTCAATTTTCCTGTCATCACAGGGGGTGTTCACCCGGCCGCCAGCGGCCTTGGCACGCAGTGCGGCAAGGAGGCTGAGGGCGCGTTTGAGGTTGTCTGTACCTCCCATGAGCTGCAGATGCCTGGCAAGCGTCAGTTCAATTTTTGGGTCATGGCAGGACCTGGTGAGCGGGCCTTTGGCAGCCCCGGTGCGCAGCCGGGTAAAGATAGCCTGCGCGCGCTCCCTGTCGTCGGCGCTTCCCCGGCGTTGAAGCGCCTTCCCCAGTGCCAACTCAATCTCCTGGTCATCACAGGGGGTGTCTTTGCGGCCTTTGGCAGCCCGGGTGCGCAGCCGGGTAAATATATCCAATGCTTGTTGCTGGTTATTCATACCCCCCATGCGTTCAAGATGTCTGCCAAGGGTCAATTCGATTTCCTTGTCATGACAAAAGGGTTGTCGCTCGCGCCCGGCGTTCCAGCGGCTTAGTTCGGTAAAGATGGCCAGGGCTTGTTCCAGATTGTCGCTGCCCCCCATGCGCTGGAGGTGGCGGCCGAGGGCCAGGGCGTGAATCCTGTAATCCCTGTCACTGGCCCGGTGCTGTGTATACAGACGCTGAAACAGAGGCAAGGCTTCATGGAGCTGGCGTTGAGCTTGCAAGGCCCTGCTTTTGGTTATCAAAAAATTCTTGTCGTTTTGAATATCCTTTTCGAGCGAGTCAATGAAGGCAATACAAGCCTCAGGCTGGTTGAGATAAACAAGAGCCCTCGCCTTCAGGTGCGCCACCGCCGTGCGCAAGGCAGGCCGTTCACATTGGCGCTCCCAGAGCACTTGAGCTTTGTCCAGAGCGCGCTGCGGATTGATGCGCAGATGGCTGAAGGCCTCATCTATCTCGGTGTATGCCAGTGTCCGAGGGCTTGACGAACGCCATTGAGCCGATGGCGGACGTCCAGTGGCTGTGTATCGCTCCCCGCGCACCCCGCGCACCCCGCCGTGTGCAGTGCGCACCGGTGGAGCAGATCCTCCCGGTTGACTGCGGCGGCTGCCCGCAGGAAACGCGCGTCCATAGTGTCTGCTACCCCGGTGGTGATCCGATAAATTCATGGTGTGAAAGGCCTCACTGATTGGCTGGGAAGAAGTCTGTTCCCCTTGGCAACCTGGGCCGCAAATGGACGCAGGCTGTTTCGTGTTTGTGAAGCGGGCTTGCTGACGCCATCAACACCAAAAGCGGGCGCAGGTTCCTTTCCTGGCACAGGTTCCTTTCCTGGCACAGCCTCCTTTCCTGGCGAAGCCCTCTGGTGCAGACAGGAGCTGCAAACCTTGCCTCACAGGTGGTGTGGACCCCGGAGCAATCTGTTTGTTCAAGGTTTGTCAGAACTGCCAACAGCGTTGCCAGACAAAAGAGGTGTTGCCAGGGGGGCAGGGGCGGCAAGGTGTCTCATCACAAACCCCCGGTCCCCCGGTGCGGATGCCCAGCCTGAGGGCGCTTCGATTCCTTGATGACCTGGCGCTCTGACGGGGATCTGTTGTTGTCGCAGGCACGCCTTGAGAGCCCGTTCCTTGTCTTTCCAGGCGAGATCGGGATGGCGTTGTTGCTGATGGGGATCAATTTCAAAGGCTTTCCTGAAGAGCAACTCGGCCTTGGTCGCGAATTCCTCCGGTTCTTTCTGCTCGATACCCTCGGCCTGCAGCAGGTTGTGTGGCCAGTAGGAGGCGACACGAAAGCACCGGCCCAGCTGTGTGAAGCAGGGGGCACTCGTTGGCCCGCTGCTGGTGATGGCAAGAGCCGCATACGTCATCGCTTTTCCCAGAAGCCACAAGCCGTTCGCAGAGGGCGTCGTGATGCGGGAACAGGCGTCCAGATAACGGCTACTCACAAGCAGGTGCTGCTCGAATCCGGGAAACAGCCGCGTTTCAAGTTGCAGTTCATCAAATCTTTGCCAGTCTCCCTGCACCAGAAACCAGGATGCCAGAGCCAGTTCAATGTTCTTGTTATCGCAGGGCCGGTTCGCTTGCCCATCGGCAGCCTCGGTACGCAGTTGTGTAAAGATTGCCAAAGCCTGTTCCATGTTGTCGGTGCCGCCCATCAGCTGGAGCAATTTGCCCAGGCACAATTCAATGTCCTCGTCATGACAGGGCCGGTGCGCCTGCCCGCCGGACGCCTTCATGCGCAGCCGGGTAAAGATAGCCAACGCCTGTTCCAGATTACGCGAGCCTCCCATCAGCCTGAGCAACCGACCAAGGGCCAACTCGATGCTCTTGTCATCACAGGGCGTATCCGCTTGCCCGCCGGCAGCCTTTCTACGGAGTCGGGTAAAAATGGCCAGTGCCTGCAGCTGATGGCGTGTGCTCCCTATAAGCACGAAATGCTTGCCAAGGGCCAATTCGATGTCCTTGTCGTCACAGGGCGTGTTTGCCTGTCCACCCGCAGCCTTCATGCGCAGCCGGGTAAAGATAGCCGTTGCCCGTTTCATATTCTGCGTGCCCCTCATAAGCCCGAGATGCTTGCCAAGGGTCAATTCAATATCCTTGTCATCACACAGCGCGTTCTCCCTCCTTCCGGCGGCCTTCATTCGCAAGCGGACAAAAATGGCCAAAGCCCGCTCCAGATTGTCTATACCCCCCATCAGCTGGAGCAACCGGCCAAGAGCCAATTCTATTTCCTTGTCATCACAGGGGGTGTCCGCTTGCCCACCGGCCGCTTTCATACGCAGCCGGGTGAAGACGGCCAACGCCTGTTGCAGATGACCCAGCCCCCCCATCCGCTGGAGATGCCTTCCGAAGGCCAATTCGATGTCTTTGTCATCGCAGGGCGTATCCGCTTGCCCACCGGCAGCTTTCATGCGCAGCCGGGTAAAGACGGCCAAGGCCTGTTGCAGATGACGCCGGCCGCCCATCCGCTGGAGATGCCTGCCAAAGGCCAATTCGATGGCCTTGTCATCACAGGGCGTGTCGGCTTGCCCGCCGGCAGCCTTCATGCGCAGCTGGACAAGGACAGTCAATGCCCGTTCCAGATTGGTTTTTCCCCCCATGGTCTGAAAGAGTCTGGCAAGGGCCAGTTCTATGGCCTTGTCATGGCAGGGCGTGTCCAGGGCCCCACCGGAAGCCCTCATGCGTAGCCGGGTAAATATAGTCAGCGCCCGTTCCAACGTCTCTGTGCTCCCCATGGACTGGAAATGTCTGCCAAGAGTCAACTCAATTTCCTTGTCGTCACAGGGCGTGTCGACCTGACCTTTGGCCGCCCTGGTGCGTAGCTGCATAAAAATGGCAAGAGCCCGCTCCATGTTGTCGCTGCCCCCCATGCGCTGCAGATGCCTGCCAAGGGTCAGCTCAATTTCCCTGTCGTCACAGGGGGTGTTCATCGCGCCGCCGGCAGCCCGGGTACGCAGCCGGGTAAAGATGGCCAGTGCCTCTTGCTGGTTTTCTGCACCTCCCATGTCTTCGAGAAGTCTGCCCAGCGACAGCTCAACAGACTTGTCATCACAGGCCCTGTTCACCTTTCCGGCGGCCAGCCGGGTGCGCAGCTGGGTGCAGATACTCAGCGCTTGTCTCTTGTCAGCCGTGCCTCCCCTACGCTGGAGCGCCCTGACAAGGGCCAGAGCGTGCGCCTTATGGTCCTGTGGCGTGGCTCTGTGGTCGGCATACAGACGCTGGAAGAGCGACATGGCTTCACGCATAAACCCCTTGGCTTCCAGGGCTCTGGCTTTGGTCATCAGCAATCCTTTGTCGTTTTGCACGTCCTGTTCAAGGGAATCGACAAACGCAATGCAAGCGTCAAACCTGTCGAGAGAAAACAAAGCCCTGGCCTTGAGTCGAGCAGCCTGCACAAAGGAGAAAGACCCTTTATCGCATCTTTCCAACAGATATCCGGCCTGCTCCAGTGCGCGTTCTGGTCGGGAGGCAAGCAGGCCAAAGGCGTCACGGATGTCAGCGCGTGTTGGCTCATCAATGCGAGCCGGGGCACGGCAGGGCCTGCGTTGACGCAGTGGTTGGTGATATGCGGAGCCTCCCGGACGCAAAGAGCCGCGTGTGATGGACATGTAAGCTGCGGAGCCTCGTCTGTATCGGGCTGGCCTTCCGGGTGAGCCGGACCCGCGGCGAGAAGGGGCTCCCCTTTCATAACGACCTGATGAATGCATAGTCTTGCCTTGTTCTTTCACACCACTGCCTTGCCCTCCCCAGTTTTCTTCTTGAAAGAAAAGGCGGGAAGGATGGGACAAGAGTTTTGTTTTCGCATAAAACCGGAAACCGATGTTCATGTGCCCGGTGTCGCACTAGTGCCCGGACGCAAAGGTTCCGGGGAAACCGCCAACACAGGCCAACACAAAAGGACAGGAGCCGTCTTGCCGCCCATTGGCTCCATCGGGAGCAGCACCGCTGGATTGGCAGTGACAGCTTGTCATGGTGTTCATTGGCCATCACGCGGAGGCCGGGTCTTGAGCAAAGCTGGCCAACGCGCTCCTGCATGCAGACCCGAGCACAGAGCTGTTTATTCAGAATGTGTCGCGCTGACTGTCACAGTTGTCAGAAGCAAGGCATTCCTTGATGAAAGGCGTCAGGTGTCTCTGGCGGCAGGCTCCAGCCTCAGGTCTACAGAGGGAATCCCCTTCGCTTCAACAGCAGCCTGGTGTTGCGCCAAACGACTCAGGAGTGCCTGCTCCCGCTGTCGCCAGGCCTCGCTTTTTTCCCATTGTTGTCTGGCGGGTTGGAGCCTGGTGGCCGCACCAAAAAGAAATAGCGCACTGGACCGGCATTCTTCCCGCGTGCGGGGCGCAAGGTTTCGCGCCCGTAGCATGGCCTCTGGCCAGTACGACAACACCCTGAAACAATGGGCCAGTTGACTGATGCAGGAAGCATTCGTCAAGGTGCTGTACTCCACCGCCAGTGCAGCATGCGCTATGGCCTTGCCCAACAGCGTCAAGTGGTCTGAAGAAATGCGCTCGGCCATCGTCAGTTCACTGAAGTAACGAACACTGATGCACAAGGGCCTTTTGAAGCCTGTAAAGTGTCGCTTTTCGAGTTGCAGTTCATCAAACTTGCGCCACAGCCTCATCTTGCTGAAGCAGAATCCCAGGCCCAGCTCAATCTCCTTGTCATCACAGGGGCTGTGCTCCGGCCCGCCGGTGGCCAGGGTGCGCAGCCGGACAAGAATGGCCAGGGCGCGTTCCAGGTTCTGTTTGTCTTCCGCCATCAGCTGCAACTGGTAAGCCAGGTGTAACTCGATAGTCCTGTCATCACAGGGGGTGTCCGTGCGGCCAGAAGCGGCTTTGGTGCGTAATCGGGTCACTATTGCCAGCGCCTGCTGCTGGTTATCCTGTCCCCCCAGGGCCTGAAGATATCCTGCCATGGTCAACTCAATTTCCTTGTCCTTGCAGGGGGTGTTCACCCTTCCGGCGGCAGAGCGCGCACGCAGCCGGGTATATATGGCCCCTGCCTTTTTCATATTCTCTTTCCCCCCCATGCTTTGATGCAGGCGGCCAAGGGTCAGCTCGATATCCTTGTCGTCACAGGGGGTGTCCAGCCTTCCGGCGGCGGCACGCGCGCGCAGCCGGGTGAAGATGGTCTGTGCCCTTTCCAGGTTCGCTCTGCCTCCCATGCTGGCGAGGTGCCGACCAAGGGTCAGCTCGATATCCTTGTCATCACAGGGCGTATTCTCCCGGCCCTGGGCGGCGCCTGTGCGCAGCCTGACAAGAATGACAAGGGCCCGGGCCAGATTGTCTGCCCCCCCCAGGAGTTGAAGATGCCGGGCAACAGCCAGTTCTATCTCCTTGTCGTCACAAGGGGTGTTCTCCCGCCCTTTGGCAGCCAGGGTGCGTAGCCGGGTAAAGATTGTCCCGGCGCGTTCCAGATCCTCAGCGCCTCCCATCCGCTGGAAAAGCCTGCCGAGAGCCAGCTCAATGTCCTTGTCCTCATTTTTCTGCGTGCTCCCGGCGGTCCGGGCGCGCAGCCGGGTAAGAATCGCAAGGGCCTGGGCCAGATTGTGAGCGCCTCCCATGCGCTGAAGATTCAGGGCCAAACCCAGTTCTATCTCCTTGTCGTTACACGGGGTGTTCTCCTGGCCCCGGGCCGCCCGGGTGCGCAGTCGGGTGAAAATGGCAGCGGCCCGTTTCAGCGAGTCGTCTTCCCCCATGCTTTCCAGATGTCTGGCAAGAGCCAGTTCGATTTCCCTGTCGTCACAAGGAGTACTTTCCCGGCCGTTGGCGGCGTGGGTGCGCAGTTGGGTGAGGATGGTCAGGGCCTTGTTCAGATTGTCTGCGCCGCCCATGCGCTGGAGATGTCTGGCCAGTGTCAACTCAACAGCCTTGTCATTGCCGGGCGTGTCTCTTCGGCCTTGCGCCGTCCGGCTGCGCAGCTGAGTAAAAATAGCCAGGGCGCGATCCATGTTGTCTCTGCCGCCCATCACCTGTAAAAGTCTGCCGAGGGTCAACTCTATGTCCTTGTCACCACAAGGGCAGTCCACACGGCCAGACGCCGCCCGGGTTCGCAGTCGGGTCAATATGGCCAGTGCCCGTTTCAGATTTTCGGTGCCGCCCATGCGCTCCAGCAGACAGCCAAGGCCCAGCTCTATTTCCTTGTTGTCACAGGGCGTGTCCTTGTGGCCCAGCGCTGCCCGGGTTCGCAGCTGGGTATAGATGACCCGGGCCTTCTCCAGATTCTGGGCACCTCCTATGCTCTGAAGCAGTCTTCCCAGTGTTAACCCGATCACCCTGTCATCACAGGAGATTTTCGTGGGCCCCCTGGCCGCCCGGGTGTAGAGCCGGGTAAGGATGGCCAACGCCTTTTCTTTGTTGTCCATGCCTCCCATCAGCTCGAGATGTCTGGCAAGCGTCACTTCTATATCCAGATCATCGCAGGGGGTGTCCTTGCGTCCACCAGCGGCTCGCGTGCGTAACCCGGTCAAGATGGCCAGGGCCCGCTCCCTGTTGGCCAAGTCCCCCAGGAGCGCAAAATGTCTGACAAGGGACAGTTCTATTTCCTTGTCATCACAAGGAGTATCCTCGCGTCCTCCGGCGCTTTGGGTACGCAGCGCGGTAAATATAGCCAGCGACTTTGCCAGATTGTCGGCTCCCCCCAGGAGTTGGAGATGTCTGCCCAGCGTGAGCTCGATATCCTTGTCACCACAGGGCCGGTTGGCCCAGCCTTCGGTCATCCGGGTGCGTACCTGTATAAAAATGTCCAGGGCGCGCTCCATATTCTCCGGCCCCCCCATGCGCTGCAGCAAACGCCCCAGCGCCAGGCCGTGAATCTTGTGATCCCTGTCGGTAGTCCTGTGGTGGTTGTAGAGGTGCAGCAGCACAGGCAAGGCCTGGTGCCAATGGCCCCTGGCTTGCAAGGCTCTGCCTTTGGTCATCAGAATCTCTTTGTGGTTTTGCGCATCCTTTTCGAGGGATGTGATGAACGCGATACAGGCGTCGGGTTTGTGGAGCTCAAGCAATGCCCTCGCCTTCAATTGCGCGACAATGAGGCGCAAGGATCGATTGTCAGCATATTTCCCATAGAGTCTTTCAGCTTCGGCCAGTGTACGTTCCGGGTTGACGCGCAAATAGCGAAACGCTGCGCGTACCTCAGGAGGTTCCACAGTACGAGAGTGCAAGTGTGGGCAATGGCTTTGCCCTTGTCGCCACTGCCCATAACCTGCGGCACGGCGCGAAGCAAGAGCACCTTGTGTGTCCGGCGCATGAGACGTTGGTCGTCTGGCCGGGTTCCCCCTGCCGCCAGACGAAGGCGTCCGGCTGTGGAGCGCGCCTCTTCCCCGGTGATGGCCTGGTGGATACATAGTCGGTAAAACTCCTCATTGAACGTCCGGTCAGACCAGCGTTTCGTCTGGAGAGAAAGGCCGGAAAACACCGGGTCGGCGGTCCTGTTGCTGGTGACGCCCACTGGTGTGCCTGCCACAGACAACGCCAGCCCGGACCACTGTGGACCTGACAGGCAGGAGGCCTGTTCATTCAGCGTTTGTCAGAATCACCGACCCGGTCGTCACAAGGCGAGCGTTGACAGCTGCCGGACGACAGCCTCCCGCGCTCGGGGGCGCACCCTCTTCGTATCAACCGCAGCCTGCTGTGGCCCCGCCGTGCCAGGATGGCTGGTGCCTTTGCGGCGCTGTCCACGCACGACAGCGGCCGGTCAAGGACGCGGCCAAAACCATGGAAAACGTCGAGAAGCCAGGCCACCAGAAGAACACCTGTTGGTGGAAGAGTGTCAACAGTCTCCTGCCTGTCATCGCCGGGACTTCCACTGCCAGGCTGGGTCAGCACTCAATCAACGGCCGCGTTCTTCAGTAATACCGTTCTTCAGTAATACCAGGTGCAGCAGTCTTTGTTCTTGTCGTCGCCAGGATTGGTCGGCGTCCAGCGGTGTCCTGTGGGGCTTGATCTTGTAGGACACATTACAGAGAGCTGTTGCGATCTGTCGTCATTCTCCGGGCCTGTCCTGTTGGATAGCCTGCGCCTGCAACATAGCCTTCGGCCAATGGGACAACCGCCGAAAACAATGTGCCAGTTGGTTGATGCTGGAAGCGGGTTTTGCTCTATGCCGTAACCGCTGTCTGTCCGCGCGCCCGCTCCCTGGCCACAGGGGGCCATGACGCGTAACCGGAGCTTGATCATTCAACCAGAGTTGACGGGCACTCCTGTCCAGTGCTGCTGCCAGCAAGAGGCCGGTGCTGTGACAGCAAGGTCAAGAGTGCCTGTTCCTTTGCGCGCCAGGGCTGCGTTTTTTCCAGCTGTTGCCGGAAGGGTTCGATTTCATTGGCCTGGTGGAAAAGAAACCTTGCCGCAGAGATGAGATCCCCCACCCCTTGTTGCCGAATGCCGCATTTTTGCAACAGGCTGTCCGGCCAGACGGACAATAGACGCAAGCCATGTGCCAGTTGACTGAGGCTGGAGGCATGCAGGAATCCGCTGGCCTCAACGGCAAGAGCGGCATAACAGATCGCCTGGCCCAACAGCACTGAATGGGCGACAGAAATGCTCGGGGATGCCAGCAGTTGTTTGAAGTAGCGAACACTCAGACACAAGTGCAGTTCGAATCCGGGTGGCAGGCGCGCGGCGAGCTGGAGTTGATCAAATCGCAGCCACATATCCATATCAACGAAACAGCTGGCTATCGCCAGCTCAATTTCGGGGTCACAGCAGGAAGAATCCTTCGCGCTGTGGCGCACCTGCATCTGTAGCTGGGTAAACAGGGACAGCGCCCGCTGCAGGTTCTGCCTGCCTCCCATGATCTGGAGATGCCGGCCAAGCGCGAGTTCAATGTCCTTGTCGTTGCAAGGGGTGTTCAGGCTTCCGGCGGCAGCCTGGCTACGCAGCCTGGTAAAAATGGCCAGGGCCCTGGCCATATTCTCCGCGCCGCCCATGAGTTGGAGATGTCGGCCCAGGGTCAGCTCAATATCCTTGTCATTACAAGGGGTGTTGGCTCTTCCGGCAGCCGCCCGGGTACGCAGCCCGGTAAAAATAGCCCGGGCGTGCTCCCTGTTGTCAGGGCCTCCCATGAGCTGGAGATGTCGGCCCAGTGCCAGTTCAATATCCTTGTCATGACAGGGCGTGTCAGCTTGTTGTGTGTCAGCCCGGGCACGCAGCCGGGTAAGGATATCCAGAGCTTTTGTCAGGTTTTCTTTTCCTCCCGTCAGCTGGAGACGCCTGGCCAGTGCCAGTTCAATGTCCTTGTCATCACAGGGGGTGTTGACCTTTCCGGCGGCGGCCCGGGCACGCAGCCGGGTAAAGATAACCAGGGCTTGTTCCAGATTGTCTGCGCCTCCCATAAGTTGGAGATGTCGACCAAGAGCCAACTCAATCTCCTTGTCATCGCAAGCGGTGTCAGCGCGCCCATGGGCCGCGCGGGTGCGCAGCCTCCGGTAGATGGCCAGGGCCTGTGCCAGATTGTCCCGGCCTCCCATCAGCTGCAGGTGCCTGCCAAGGGCCAGTTCAACAGTTTTGTCATCACAGGGCGTGTCTACCCTTCCGGCGGCAGCACGGGCACGCAGCTGGGTAAAGAGAGCCAGCGCCGTTTCCATGTTGTCCCGGCCCCCCATGAGTTGGAGATGCCGCCCCAGGGTGAGCTCAATATCCTTGTCATGACAGGGTGTATTGACCCGCCCTCCGGCAGCCCTGGCGCGCAGCCTGGTGTAAATGGCCAAAGCCTTTTCCATATTGTGCTGGCCTCCCATAAGCTGGAGATGCCGGCCCAGGGTCAGCCCTGTATCCTTGTCATCCCAGAAAGTGCTTGCACCTCCCCTGGTGTGCAGTCGGGTAAAAATAGCCAGCGCCCGTTCCATATTGTCGGCGCCTCCCATGCGCTGGAAATGTCTGCCCAAAGTCAGCTCAATATCCTTGTCATCACAGCTTTCGTTTTCCTTCCCGTTGGCAGCCCGGGCGCGCAACCGGGTAAAGATGGCCAGGGCTTTTTTCAGATTCTGCGCGCCTCCCATCAGCTGCAGCTGTCTGCCGAGAGTGAGCTCAATATCCTTGTCATTACAGGGCGTATCGACCCTGCCGCCGGCGGCCTGGGCGCGTAGCCGGGTGAAAATAGCCAGAGCCTGTTCTCTTTTGTCTGCTTTGTCTGCTTTATCTGCGCCTCCCATGATTGCCAGATGTCTGCCAAGGGTCATCTCGATGTCCTTGTCATTGCAGGGGGTGTTGGCACGCCCGCCCGCGCTCCAGGTACGCAGCTGGGTAAAAATTGCCAGGGCCTGTTTCAGATTGCCCGCTCCCCCCATGCTCTGTAGCGCTCGACCAAGAGCCAACTCAATCTCTTTGTCATGACAGGGCGTTTGCTCCTTCCCGTCAGCGGCCCGGGCGCGCAGCCGGGTGAAGATAGTCAGCGCCTGTTTCAGATTTTGCGTACCCCCCATCATCTGGAGATGTCTGCCAAGGGCCAGACCCTGCGTTTTGAAATCTTTGTCAGTTCCCCGGTGGTGCAGGTAGAGATGCTGGAAGAGCGGCAAGGCTTCATTCAAGCAGCCCCCGGCTGCCAAAGCTCTGGCTTTGACCATCAACAATCCCTTGCATTTGTGCAGCTTCTCTTCAAGGGAATCGATGAAGGCAATGCATTCGTCAATCCTGTTGAGCTGAAACAAAGCTCTGGCTTTTAATTGCAAAATACGGACATGGGCGCAAGAGCGTTTGTTGTATCTGTGAAGAAGCGTTTCGGCGGCCTCCAGGGAACGCTGAGGCTGGCTTCGCAGACAGGAAAACGCCATGGCGATGTCGTCTTCTACCTGCGCTGGAAGGCGCGTCGGGTAGTGTTGGGAGCTGCGTTGGCTCAGCGATCGCTGCCCATAACCCCGGTGCAGGTCCTGAGGAAAAGAATCTCTTTTGCCAGGTGTGCCAGAAGCTGGACGCCCAGGGTGCCCCTGCCTGCAGCGCCAGGGAGGTCTACGGCTATATCTCCCGCTTCTCCCGTAATATCCCGGTGGATTCATTGTCTTGAAAAGCCTCGTTCAGATCTGCACAGGCAGATCCTGTGCGTTGAGAACCAACGGGAGCTGGGACCGCAGTACAGAAGGATCTGTTCAGGGGTTGGTCACAGTTGTGGACACAGTGATCAGGCCTGCTGGCAGTGCCTGCGGCTCGCGTAGCGCAGCCCCAAAGAGGCCGGGAGAGACAGTCAGTTTATGCGGCTGAAAGCACTGACACCGGTCAGTGTGTCAAAACCAGGCCTGCGGGGGCTGTGTTGCGTGCTGCTGCGACAGCCGGTCCAGCAGTGCCTGTTCCTTTGCTCGCCAGCGCTGGTTTTTTTCCTGCATCTGTCGGCTGGGGTCAATCTCATCGGCTGTATCAAAGAGGAACCTTGCAGCGGTGGCCAGTTTTCTCATCTGCTGGTGTTGAATGCCCCGTTTGTGCAACAGCTCAGCCGGCCAGCAGGACAACAAACGCAGACAATGCCCCAGCTGACTGATGCAGGAGGCATTCATGTAATCGCTGCTTTGTATCGCAAGGATGGCTGATTTCATCGCTTGTCCCAACTGTATCAAGTGCGCGGGAGCAAGGCTCCAGGTCTGGGTCAGTCCATGAAACTTACGGATACTCAGACACAAATGCCGTTCAAACCCGGGAAAATGGCGGGTTTCGAGTCGGAGTTCATCAAATTGTGACCAGTTTTCCATCTCGATGAAAAGGGAGGCCAAAGCCAGCTCAATGCACTTGGCATCACAGGGCGTATTGACACGCCCCCCGGCGGCGCGGGCGCGTAGCCGGGTAAAGATCGCCCGGGCTTGTTGCAGGTTGGCTGATCCCCCCATGTATTGGAGATGCCTGCCGAGGCTGAATTCAATTTCCCTGTCATCACAGGGCGTATTGACACGCCCTCCGGCGGCGCGGGCGCGTAGCCGGGTCAGGACAGCCAGGGCGTGCTGCAGGTTGGCAGCCCCCCCCATGAGCTGGAGATGTCTGGCGAGGGTCAATCCAATATCCTTGTCATGACAGAGATCGACAGGCCTGCCGATTGTCCGGGCGTGCAACCTGGTATAAATAGCCAGGGCCCTGTTGTTATTGTCCGCGCCGCCCATTTGTTCAAGCACTCTGCCCAAAGCCAGTTCAACCTCTTTGTCATCACAGGGGGTGTGTATGCGTCCCCCGGCAATCCGGGCGCGTAGCGCAGTAAAGATAGCCCGGGCCCGTTTCAGGTTGGCAGTCCCTCCCATGCGCTGGAAAAACCGGCCCAGCGTCAGCTCGATTTCTTTGTCATCACAGGCTGTGTCAGCCTGTCCATTGGCAGCCCGCTGACGTAGCCGGGTGTAGATGGCCAGAGCCTTTTCCAGCTTCCCGGTGCCCCCCATGAGTTCAAGATGGCGACCCAGGGTGAGCCCGGTATCCTTGTTATCGGAGAGGCAAGCGCAGGTGTGCAGCTGGGTGAAAATGCCCAGGGCCCGTTCCAGATTCGCAGTTCCTCCGATGGACTGGAGAAGCCTGCCCAGGCTCAACTCAATATCCTTGTCATGACAGGGAGTTGCTGCCTGCCCTCCGGCGCTGCCGGCGCGCAGCCGGGTAATGATGGCCAGGGCCTGTTGCAGATTGTCTGCTCCTCCCATGAGCTGAAGATGCCTGGCGAGGGTCAATTCAATATCCTTGTCATTACAGGGGGTGTCGGCCCGCCCCCCGCTCGCACGGGTGCGTAGCCGGGTGACTATAGCCAGGGCTTTTTCCATATTGTCCGCGCCCCCCATGAGCTCGAGATGCCTGGCAAGGGTCAGCTCAATATTCTTGTCATTACAGGCACAGTTCACCCTTGCGGCCGCACTCCGGGTGCGTAGTCGGGTAAAAATAGCCAGGGCCTTTGCCAGATTGTCTGCTCCTCCCATCAGCTGGAGATGTCTGCCAAGGGCCAGCTCAATTTCCTTGTCATTACAGGGGGTGTCCACCTGTCCTCCAGCAGCCTGGGTGCGTAGCTGGATAAAGATGGCCGCCGCCTTTTCCATATTGTTCGTCCCCCCCATGAGTTGGAGCAGCCTGCCAAGGGCCAGACCGTAGGTCTTGCGATCTTTGTAACTGGCTTTGTTATTGGCATAAAGATGTTGGAATAGCCGCAAGGCTTCAGCGAAACAACCTTTGGTTTGCAAAGCTCTGGCTTTGGTCATCAAACAGTTTTTGTCATTGCGCATCCCTGTTCCCAAGGAATCAATGGAAGCAATGCAGTCGTCAGGTTTGTCGAGATAAAGCAATGCCCTGGCTTTTAATTGCACAGCCCGGAGAGAGAGCGAGGGCTGGGCCCCGAAGCGGTCCAACAGCATTTCAGCAGAAGCGAGAGCACGTTGCGGATCGGTTCGCAGGGAACTGTAGGCCTTTCTGATCTCGTGGTGTGCCAGCGCAGGTGTTCCGGTGCGCTCATGCCAGCGCACCGGGTTGCCTGTGTGAGCCTGCGCCGGGTGTTGGCTCCGCGATCGCTGCCCATAACCCCGGCGATGGCCCTGAGTGCAAGAATCTCTTGTGGCAGGGGCGCCAGAGGCAGAGCGCCCAGGGTGCTCCTGGCTGCTGCCCAAAGAGGGTGTGCGGCCATATGCCCCGCGTCTCCCGTAATATCCTGATGGATTCATTAGCCTGGCAAACCTCGTTCAGATTGGCACAACAGGTCGCTTGCGCTGAGCCTCGGCAGGAGCTGAGATCGCAGCACAGAAGGATCTGTGCCGGGGTTGATCACAATTGTTGATACAGCGGTCCGGCCTGCTGGCAATGAATGCGGCTTGCGTAGCGCATGCCCCAAGAGGCCGGGAGTAAAAGCCATGGCGTTCGTGCGGCCGAGGGCACCGACACCGGTGTCATGACCGCAGGCCCCGTGCTCTGTGCTGCTGCGACAGATGGTCCAGCAGTGCCTGCTCTCTGGCCCGCCATTGCTGTGTTTTCTCCAGCTTCTGTCGGCTGGGCGCGAGCGCATTGGCCGTATCAAAGAGAAATTTTGCAGCGGTGATGAGTTTTCTCACCTTCTGGTGGTGAATGCCTCGTTGTCGCAACAGGCCATCCGGCCAGCAAGATAACAAGCGGATACAATGCCCCAGCTGACTGAGGCAGGAGGCATTCGTGAAACCGCTGAGTTGTACCGCAAGAATGGCAGAGTGCATCGCCTGTCCCAACTGCCGCAAGTGTGCCAGAGAAAGGTTCCGGGTCTCCGTCAGTCCACGGAACTGACGGATGCTCAGACACAAATGCACTTCAAATCCGGAAAAATGGCGGGTCTCGAGTCGAAGCTCATCAAATTTCGGCCAGTTTTCCATCTCTATGAACAGGGAGGCCAAAGCCAGATCAATGTCCTTGTCATCACAGGGCGTATTGACATGTCCGGCGGCGGGGGCACGGAGCCGGGTAAAGATAACCAGGGCGTGTTGCAGGTTGGCAGCCCCCCCCATTTGCTGGAAAAGCCGGGCCAGCGTCAGCTCGATGTCTTTGTCATCACAGGGCGTATTGACACGTCCGGCGGCGCGGGCACGGAGCCGGGTAACGATAACCAGGGCTTGTTGCAGGTTGGCAGCCCCCCCCATGTACTGGAAAAACCTGCCCAGCGCCAGCTCGATGTCTTTGTCACCACAGGGCGTGTCAGCTTGCCCATTGGCAGCTCGGCTGCGCAGGCTGGTATAGATAGCCAGGGCCTTTTCCAGATTCCCTCTTCCTCCCATCCGTTCAAGATGTAGACCAAGGGCGAGCCCGACATCCTTGGCATCAGCGGGGGAAGCCCGGCTGTGCAGCCGGGTGAAAATAGCCAGGGCCCGTGCCAGATTGTCTGCTCCCCCCATGATCTGAAGAAGCTTGCCCAGGGCCAGTTCAATCTCCGTGTCATTACAGGGAGTGTTGGCCCGTCCCCCCGCACTTCGGCTGCGCAGTTGGGTAAAAATAGCCAGAGCCTGTGTCAGATTGTCTGTTCCCCCCATGAACTGGAGCAGCTTGCCGAAGGTCAACTCAATATCCCGGTCATGACAGGGGGTGCCTGCCCCTCCCCCCGCGCTCCGGCTACGCAGGCGGGAAATAATAGCCAGAGCCAGGCCCAGATTCTCTCTTCCTCCCATGAGCCGGAGATGTATGGCGAGCGCCAATTCAATATCCTTGTCATGACAGGGCGTATTGACACGTCCTCCGGCGGCCCGGGTGCGCAATCTGGTAAAGATAGTGAGGGCTTGTTGCAGGTTGGCAGCCCCCCCCATGACCTGGAGGTTTCTGCCGAGCGCCAATTCAATATCCTTGTCATTACAGGGGGTGTTGGCTTGTCCGGCGGCTGCCCGGGCGCGCAGCCGGGTAAAGATGACATGGGCCTGTGCCAGGTTGTCTGCTCCTCCCATGAGCTGAAGATGTCTGCCGATGGCCAGCTCAATCTCTTTGTCATTACAGGGAGAGCCAGCCTTGCCCCGGGCCGCCAGGGTGCGCAGCCTCGTATAGATGTTCAGGGTCTGTTTCAGGTTGTCCGCTCCTCCCATGAGCTGGAGATGCCTGGCGAGGGCCAACTCAATATCCTTGTCGTTACAGGGGGTGGACGCCCGCCCTCCGGCTGCCCGGGTGCGAAGTCGGGTAAAGATAGCCAGGGCCTGGTGCAGGTTGTCTGCTCCTCCCATGAGCGAAAGATGTCTGCCAAGGGCCAGCTCAATTTGCTTGTCATTACAGGGGGTGCTGGCTTGCCCCCCCGCATTCCAGGTACGCAGCTGGGTAAAGACAGCCAGGGCCTTTTGCAAATTGTCCTTGCCCCCCATCGCCTGGAGATGTCTGCCAAGGGCCAGCTCAATATCCTTGTCATGACAGGGGGTGTCCGGCTGCCCTCCCGCAGCCCGCGTGCGTAGCTGGATAAAGATTGCCGCAGCCTTGTCCATATTGTTCGTCCCCCCCATGAGTTGGAGAAGCCTGCCAAGGGCCAGACCGGACGTCTTGCAATCTTTGTCACTGGCGTTGTGATTGGCATAAAGGTGCTGGAACAGCTGCAAGGCTTCAGCAAAACAGCCTTTGCTTTGTAAAGCTCTGGCTTTGGTCATCAACAGGCCATTGTCATTGCGCATCCTTGTTCCCAGGAAATCAATGAAAGCAATGCAGTCGTCAGGTTTGTCGAGATGAAGCAATGCCCTGGCCTTTAATTGCACAACCCGGATAGAGAGCCAGGGCTTTTCCCTGACGCGGTCCAACAGAATTTCAGCGCAATCCAGAGCACGCTGAGGATGGGTTCGCAGAGAACAGTAAGCCTTTCTGAGTTCGTCTTGTGCCAGCGCATCTGTTCCGCTGGGCTCATGCCAGCGCACTTGTTGGCGTGTATGCGTGTGCGTTGCGTGTTGGCGTTGGCTCAGCGGTCGCTGTCCATAATCGCTGCGCTTGTCCTGAGTAAAAGAATCTCTTTTGACCGGGGCACCAGAGCCAGAGCCCCCAGGGTTCCCCTGGCTGTCGGGTACCGGAGATGTACGTCCAGCCCTCCCGCTTCTCCCGTAATATCCTGATGGATTCATAGTCTTGAAAAGCCTCGTTCAGATGTGCACCAGCAGGCCGCGTGCGCCAGCAGGCCGCGTGCGCCAGGAACGGGATTGAGACCGCAATACCGAAGAATCTGTTCCGGGGTTGGTCACAGGTGTGGACACAACGGTCAGGGCTGCTGACATGGTGCGCGGCGACCCCGTCCATCAGGGCGGGGAGGATGTCAAACTGGGTGCCGATGTGCGCAAAGCCTATTCAAAGAGGCCGGGAGAAAAAGCAGCGTTTTTCCTGCCGGAAAAGCGCTGACACCGGTCAGTGTGTCAGCACAGACGGCGGGGCCTGTGCACTCTGGTGCTGCGCCAGCAAGCTCAGCAGTGCCTGTTCCTGTGCTCGCCAGCTCTGGTTTTTCTCCAGCTGCTGTCGGCAGGGAGCGATCTCATCGGCCGTATCAAAGAGAAATTTTGCCGCGCTGCTGAGGTTTTTCACCGCCTGGTGTTGAATGCCCCGTTGTTGCAAGGGAGCGTCCGGCCAGCAAGACAACAAACGGACACAATGTGCCAGCTGACTGATACAGGAGACATTGCGGAAACTACCGCTTTCCAGCGCAAGAGTGGCAGAGTGCATCGCCAGTCCCAACAGCCGCAAGTGCGCGGGAGCCAGGCCCGGGGTCTCCAGAAGTTCACGGAAATAACGGACACTCAGACACAAGTAGGGTTCAAATCCCGGGAAGTGACGGCTCGCGAGTCGCAGTTCATCGAACTTCGGCCAGATGTGCATTTCGATGTAAAAGGCGGCCAAAGTCAGCTCTATTTCCTTGTCATCACAGGGCGTATTGACACGCCCTCCGGCGGCGCGGGTGCGTAGCCGGGTAAAGATCGCCAGGGCTTGCTGCAGGTTGGCAGCCCCCTCCATGAGCTGGAGATGCCTGCCGAGGCTCAATTCAACGTCCTTGTCATCACAGGGTGTATTGACATGTCCCCCGGCGGCCCGGGTGCGTAACCCGGTAAAGATAGCCAGGGCCTGTTGCAGGTTGGCAGCCCCCCCCATGAGCTGGAGATGTCTGCCGAGGGTCAATCCAATATCCTTGTCATGACAGCTATAGCCAGGTCCCCCGGCCGTCCGGGCGTACAACCTGCTATAGATGGCCAGAGCCTTTTTGTTATTGCTCGCGCCGCCCATCTGTTCACACACTCTGCCCAAAGCCAGTTCAACGTCTTTGTCATCACAGGGGGTGTGCATTCCTCCCCCGCCAATCCGGGCGCGTAGCTGAGCCAGGATAGCCCGGGCCCGTTTCAGGTTGGCGGTCCCTCCCATGAGCTGGAAAAAAATGCCAAGCGTCAGCTCGATGTCTTTGTCATCACAGGCTGTGTCAGCCTGTCCATGGGCAGCCCGGCAGCGCAGCCGGGTGTAGATGGCCAGGGCCTTTTCCAGATTCTCAGCGCCCCCCATGAGTTCAAGATGTCGACCAAGGGTGAGCCCGGTATCCTTGTCTTCGGCGGGGATCGCGTGGGCGTGCAGCCGGGTAAAAATAGCCAGGGCCCGTTCCAGATTCGCAGCGCCGCCCATGAACTGGAGAAGCCTGCCGAGGCTCAGCTCAATATCCTTGCCTTGACAGGGTGTGTCTGCCTGCCCTCCCGCGCTCCAGGTGCGCAGCCTTGTAAAGATAGCCAGGGCCTGTTCCAGGTTGTCTGCTCCTCCCCTGAGCTGAAGATGCCTGCCGAGGAACAATTCAATCTCCTTGTCATGACAGGGCCTGTTGGCCACCCCGCCGCTCTCATGGGTGCGTAGCCGGGTGATTATCGCCAGGGCCTTGTTCATGTTGTCCGCGCCCCCCATGACCTCGAGATGTCTGGCAAGAGTCAGCTCAATATTCTTGTCATTACAGGGCGTGTTCAGCCTTCCGCCCGCACTTCGGGAGCGCAGCCGGGTAAAGATTTCCAGAGCTTTTGTCAGGTTGTCTGCTCCCCCCATGAGCTGGAGATGTCTGCCGAGAGTCAGTTCAATATCCTTGTCATTACAGGGGGTGTCTGGCTGCCCCCGGGCTGCCCGGGCGCGCAGCTGCGTGTAGATGGCCAGGGCCTGCTTGAGGTTGTCTTCTCCTCCCTTGAGCTGAAGATGCCTGCCGAGGGCCAGCTCAATATCCTTGTCATTGCAGGCTGTGTTTGGCTGGCCTGCGGCCGCCTGGGTGCGCAACCGGGTAAAGATGGCCAGTGCCTGTTTCAGATTGTTTTCTCCCCCTATGAGCTGGAGATGTCTGGCGAGGGTCAACTCAATATCCTTGTCGTGACAGGGGGTGTTCAGCCTGCCGCCCGCACGCTGGCTGCGCAGCCGGGTAAAGATATCCAGAGCTTTTGTCAGGTTTTCTTTTCCTCCCATCAGCTGGAGATGTCTGCCGAGGGCCAGTTCAATGTCCTTGTCACCACAGGGGGTGCCTGGCCTTCCGGCAGCCAGGGTGCGCAGCCGGGTAAAGATCGCCAGGGCTTGTTGCAGATTGCCCGGGCGGCTCATGATCTGAAGATGGATACCGAGGGCCAATTCAATACTCTTGTCGTTGCAGGGGGTGTTTACCCGTCCCCCCGCACAGCCTGTGCGCAGTTGGGTAAAAATAGTCAAGGCCTTTTCCAGATTGTCGGTGCCTCCCATGAGTTGGAGATGCCGGCCGAGGCACAGCTCAACATCCTTGTCATCACAGGGGGTGTTCACCTTGCCAGCGGCCGCCCGGGTGCGCAGCCGGGTAAAGATAGCCAGAGCCTCTTCCAGATTATCCGATCCCCCCATGCGCTGGAGCAGCCGGCCAAGGCCCAGACTGTACGTCTTGTGATGTTTGTAACTGGCGCTGTGATGTGTATAAAGATGCCGGAAGAGTGGCAGGGCCTCATTGAAACAGCCCTTGGTTTGTAAGGCTCTGGCTTTGGTCATCAACAAGTTTTTGTCATTTCCTGTCCTTGCTCCCTGGGCATCAATGAAAGCAATGCAGTCGTCAATTCTGTTGAGAAGAAACAAAGCCCTGGCTTTTAATTCCACAATCTGGAGAGAGCGCAAGGGCAGTGCACCCTGGCTGTGCAACAGAACTTCAGCGCTGTCGAGAGCACGCTGAGGATGGGTGCGAAGGTAGTTGAAAGCCTTGCCGAGTGCGTCCTGTGCCGGCGTACTGGCTCCGGTGCGCTCGTGCCGGCGCATATGTTGCTGGGTGTGTGTGCGTGCCGGGTAGTGTTGGGGGGCGCGTTGACGCAGTGGTCGCGGCCCATAGCTCATTTTCTGAGTGAAAGAATCTTTGGTGTCGGGTGCACCAGAGGCCGGGCGCCCAGGGCTTCCTGGCAGGTCTCGCCTGCCGCGTAACGGCGATGTACAACCATAGCTTGCGCTTCTCCCGTCATATCCCGATAGATTCATGGTCGTAACAAGCCTCGTTCAGATGTGTGGCAAGAGGTCGCTGGCGCTAGCATCAACGGGAGCTGAGACCGCAGCACCGAAGGATTTGTTCCGGGGGGGCGCAATCCTGGACACAGCGGTCAGGCCTGCTGGCAATGGATGCCAACATGCGTTGCGAATGCCCAAAAAGCCAGGCAGAGAAAGTCAGGCTTTATCTTGCAGCTGTAAGCACTGACACCGGTCCGTGTGTCAGCACAGACCTGGGGCCAGGGCACTGTGTTGCTGCGACAACAAAGCCAGCAGTTCCTGCTCTTTGGCTCGCCAGCTCTGGTTTTTCTCCAGCTGCTGTCGGCAGGGAGCGATCTCTTCAGCCGCACCAAAGAGAAATTTTGCAGTGTTGCTGAGTTTTCTCACCGCCTCGTGTTGAATGCCCCGTTGTTGCAAGGGGACGGCCGGCCAGCAAGACAACAAACGGACACAATGCGCCAGCTGACTGATGCAGGAGGCATTCCGGAAACTGCTGATTTCCAGCGCAAGGATGGCAGAGCGCATCGCCAGCCCCAACAGCCTCAAGTGCGCGGGAGAAATGCTCTGGGCCTCCACAAGTTCACAGAAGTAGCGGATACTCAGGCACAAGTGCTGTTCAAATCCGGGGAAATGACGGGTCTCGAGTCGCATTTCATCAAACTTCGGCCAGATTTTCATTTCGACGAAAAAGCCGGCCAGGGTCAGCTCAATTTCCTTGTCATCACAGGGCGTATTGACACTGCCGGCAGCCCGGGCGCGCAGTCGGGTAAAGATAACCATGGCTTGTTGCAGGTTGGCAGCCCCCCCCATGAGCTGGAGATGCCTGCCGAGAGTCAATTCAATTTCCTTGTCATTACTATTGACATGTCCCCCGGCGGCCCGGGTGCGTAACCCGGTAAAGATAGCCAGGGCCTGTTGCAGGTTGGCAGCCCCCCCCTGGAACTGGAGATGTCTGCCGAGGCTCAATCCAATATCCTTGTCATGGCAGGTATAGACAGGCCTCCCGGCTGTTCGGGCGTGCAGCCTGGTATAGATAGCCAGGGCCTTTGCGTTATTCTCCGCGCCTCCCATCTGTTCAAACACTCTGGCCAAAGCCAGCTCAACGTCTTTGTCATCACAGGGGGTGTGCATGCGTCCCCCGGCAATCCGGGCGCGTAGCTGAGCAAAGATAGCCCGGGCCCGTTTCAGGTTGGCAGTCCCTCCTGTAGATTGGAAAAGCCGGCCAAGCGTCAGCTCGATTTCCTTGTCATCACAGGGGGTGGCAGCCTGCCCATTGGCAGCCCGGCGACGCAGCCGGGTGTAGATGGCCAGGGCCTTTTCCAGATTGTCTACTCCTCCCCTGAGTTGAAGATGTCTGGCAAGGGCCAGCTCAATCTCCTTGTCATCATTCTTCATCCGGCCTCCTGCATGCCTGGTGCGTAGCCGGGTTACTATAGCCAGGGCCTGGTCCTCATTGTCTGCTCCCCCCATGAGCTGGAGCTGTCTGCCAAGGGCCAGTTCAATCTCCTTGTCATCACAGGGGGTGTTGGCCTTGCCGCCGGCTGCCCGGGTGCGAAGTCGGGTCAAGATTGCCAGGGCCTGTGTCAGATTGTTTGCTCCTCCCCTGAGTTGGAGATTTCTGCCAAGCGCCAGCTCAATTTCCTTGTCGTCACAGGGGACATTCATCCGCCCTGGCGCATGTCTGGTGCGCAGCCGGGTAAATATAGCCAGGGCCTTGTCCTCATTGTCTGCTCCCCCCATGAGCTGGAGATGTCTGCCGAGGGTCAGTTCAATCTCCTTGTCATCACAGGGGGTGTTCGTCAGTCCCCCTGCACGCCTTATACGCAGCTGCGTATAGATAGCCAGGGCCTGTATCAGATTGTCTGCTCCTCCCCTGAGTTGGAGATTTTTGGCAAAGGCCAGCTCAATTTCCTTGTCGTCACTATTCATCAGGCTTCCCGCATACCGGGTACGCAGCCGGGTAAATATAGCCAGGGCCTTGTCCAGATTGTCTGCCCCCCCCATGCGCTGGAGAAGTGTTCCAAGAGTCAGTTCAATCTCCCTGTCATCACAGGGGGTGTTCATCCGCCCCCCTGCACGCCTGTTGCGCAGCTGCGTATAGATAGCCAGAGCCTTCTTCATATTGTCCATTCCCCCCATAAGCTGGAGATGTCTGCCAAGGGTCAGCTCAATATCCTTGTCATTACAGGGGGTGCTGGCTTTCCCCCCGGCTGCCTGGGTGCGCAGCCGCGTATAGATGACCAGGGCTTTGTCCAGATTGACTGTCCCCCCCATAAGCTGGAGATGTCTGCCAAGGGTCATCTCAATCTCCTTGTCATCACAGGGCGTGTTGCTGCGTCCGCCCGCATAGCGGGTACGCAGCCGGGTATAGATAGCCAGGGCCAGGTCCAGATTGCCGGCTCCCCCCATGGTCTGGAGAAGCCTGCCAAGGGCCAGCTCGATATTCTTGTCATTACAGGGGGTGTCGGGCCTTCCACCCGCACGCCAGGTGCGCAGCCGGGTAAAGATCGCCAGGGCCTTTTCCAGATTGTCGGCTCCCCCCATGATCTGGAAATGTCTGCCGAGGGCCAGCTCAATGTCCATGTCATTACAGGGGCTGTTGGTCCGCCCTCCGGCAGCCCGGCTGCGCAGCCGGGTAAAGATCGCCCGGGCCTTGTCCAGATTCTCTACTCCTCCCATGATCTGGAGGTGTCTGCCAAGGGCCAGCTCAATTTCCTTGTCATCACAGGGGCTGTTGGGCCGTCCTCCGGCAGTTCGGGTGCGCAGCCGGGTAAAGACAGCCAGCCCCTTTTCCAGATTGTCTGTTCCTCCCATGATCTGGAGATGTCTGCCAAGGGCCAGCTCAATCTCCTTGTCATCACAGGGGCTGTTTTTCCGCCCTCCAGCCGCATGGGTGCGCAGCCTTGTATAGATAGCCAGGACCTTGTCCTGATGGTCTGCTCCTCCCATGAGCTGGAGAAGTCGCCCAATGCCCAGAGCGTGAGCCTTGTGATCCGGGTAGGTCACTGTGTGATTGTCATAAAGATCCTGGAACAGCAGCAAGGCTTCACGAAAGCTGCCCCTGGCTTGTAACGCCCGGGCCCTGGTCAGCAGCGAGCTTTTGTGATTGCGCACTTGCATGCCCAGAGAGTCAATAAAAGCAATGCAGTCATCGGCTTTGCCTTGCGCAAGCAAGGCTCTGGCTTTTAATTGCACAATCTGGAGAGAAAGGGAGGGCTGTGCCTTATGTCTCTCCCACAGAGTCTCAGAGGCCTCCAGAGCACGCTGAGGATGGGTGCGTAGATAGCTGAACGCCTTGCGGATTTCGTCTTGTGCCAGCGTGCCTGTGCCAGCAGGCCGGTGTCGGCCCACTTGCCCTGATACCTGAGGATGCAGCGCGTGTTCGCGCTGACTCAGCGACCGCTGTCCATAATTTCTGCCTTTCTCCTGCGTGACAGTACCCCGTTTGCCAGGCGCTCCTGCGGCTCGCTGCGAGGCACGGCCATATCCCCTGCCCCTTTCGTAATATCCCGATGGATTCATGGTCGTGACAAGCCTCGTTCTGATGGGTGGCAGCAGCTCGCTTGCGCAGCGCGCCGCAGGGCGTTGGACCACCATAGAGAGGAATAGGTTCCAGGAGGCTGTGGACACAGATGTCAGACCTTCCAGGGAGGAATGCGTGCCTGCGTGGAGCCTGTCCAAAGAGGACGGGAGAAAGCCTCATGCCTTGGTCTGCCGGCGCAAGTGCCAACCTTGACCTGAGCGTCAACTCAGACAGCCGGCGGTGTGCGCTGTGCTGCTGCCAACAGCGTCTTGCTGCGACAGCAAGGTCAGCAGTTCCTGCTCCCTGGCTCGCCAGCGCTGATTTCTATCCGGTACCTGGCGGCAGGGGGCGATGTCATGGGCCATGGCAAACAGAAATTGTGTTGCTGTGATGAGTGGTTGCACATCTTTGTGTTGGATATTCTGTTTGTGTAACAGGGCCCTCGGCCAACAGGACAACAAACGAATACAATGGGCGAGCTGGCTGATGCAGGAGGCATTCATGAGCCCACTGACCTCCATCGCAAGGACGGCAGACTTGATCGCTTTCCCCAGCAGCTGCAACTGTGTGGGCGAGATGCGCACTGTTTTCAGAAGCTCACGCAAATAACGGATGCTCAGACACAAATGCGGCTCAAATCCCGGGAAATGCCGCGCTTCGAGTCGCAGCGCATCAAACTCCGGCCACATTTCCATCTCGCTCAAAAAGGTGGCGAAAGCCACTTCAATTTCCGGGTCATCGCAGGGGGTGTTTTCCTTGCCTCCGGCTGCCCGGGTGCGAAGCCCTGTAAAGATAGCCAGGGCCTGTCGTAGATGGTCCGCACCACCCATGATGTGGAGATGTCGGCCCAGGGTCAGCTCAATGTTTTTGTCATCACAGGGCGTATTGACCCTGCCGGCGGCGGCCCGGACGCGCAGCCGGGTAAAGATGCCCAGGGCCTGTTCCAGATTGTCTGTTCCTCCGATGAGCTGGAGATGCCGGCCGAAGGTCAACTCAATATCCTTGTCATGACAGGGGGTGTTTTCCTGCCCTCCAGCGGCCCAGGCGCGTAACCTCGTATAGATGGCCAGGGCCTTTTCCAGATTGTCTGCTGATCCCCTGAGCTGGAGATGTCTGCCAAGGGCCATCTCAATCTCCTTGTTATGACTGGTCATCCGGCCGCCTGCATGGCTGGTGCGCAGCCGGGTGAATATAGCCAGGGCCTTGTCCATATTATCTGCCCCCCCCATGAGCTGGAGATGTCGGCCAAGGGTCAGTTCAATTTCCTTGTCATCACAGGGGGTTCTCGCCAGTCCCCCTGCCCGCCTGAGGCGTAACTGCGTATAGATAGCCAGGGCCTTTTTCAGATTGTCCATGCCTCCCCTGACCTGGAGATTTCTGGCAAGGGCCAGCTCAATTTCCTTGTCGTCACTATTCATCCGTCCTGGCGCATGCCGGGTGCGCAGCCGGGTAAATATGGCCAGGGCCTTGTCCAGATTGTTCGCCCCTCCCATGAGCTGGAAATGTGTTCCAAGGGTCAGTTCAATCTCCCTGTCATCACAGGGGGTGTTCATCCGTCCCCCTGCACGCCTTTTGCGTAGCTGCGTATAGATTGCCAGAGCCTTTTTGAGATTGTCTTCTCCCCCCATGAGCTGGAGATGTCTGCCAAGCGTCAGCTCAATATCCTTGTCATTACAGGGGGTGTTGGCCCTCCCCCCGGCTGCCTGGCTGCGTAGCTTCGTATAGATGACCAGGGCTTTTTCCAGATTGGCTGTCCCCCCCATAACCTGGAAATGTCTGCCAAGGGTCATCTCAATCTCCTTGTCATCACAGGGAGAGTTGCTGCGCCCGCCCGCATAGCGGGCACGCAGCCTTGTATAGATAGCCAGGGCCAGGTCCAGATTGTCGGCTCCCCCCATGGTCTGGAGAAGTCTGCCAAGGGCCAGCTCAATACTCTTGTCATTACAGGGGGTGTCGGGCCTGCCGCCCGCACGCCAGGTGCGCAGCCGGGTAAAGATAGCCAGGGCTTTTTCCAGATTGGTCGTGCCTCCCATGATCTGGAGATGTCTGCCAAGGGCCAGCTCAATTTCCTTGTCATTACAGGGGCTGTTGGGCCGTCCTCCGGCGGCTCGGGTGCGCAGCCGGCTAAAGACAGCCAGGGCCTTTTCCAGATTTCCTGTTCCTCCCATGATCTGGAGATGTCTGCCAAGGGCCAGCTCAATCTCCTTGTCATCACAGGGACTGTTGGTCCGTCCTCCGGCAGCGCGGGTACGCAGCAGGGTAAAGACGGCCAGGGCCTTTGCCCGATTGTCTGTTCCGCCCATGATCTGGAGATGTCTGCCAAGGGCCAGCTCAATCTCCTTGTCGTTACAGGGGGTGTTCGCCCTGCCAGCGGCCGCCCGGGTACGCAGCCGGGTAAAGATAGCCAGAGCCTTTTCCAGATTGTCCGCTCCCCCCATGTGTTGGAGAAGCCTGCCAAGGCCCAGACTGTGCGTTTTGAGATCTTTGTAACTCGCGCTGTGATGTATATACAGATGTTGGAAGAGCAGCAGGGCCTGTGTGAAGCAGCCCTTGGCTTGTAAGGCTCTGGCTTTGGTCATCAACAAGTTTTTGTCATTCCTTGTCCTTGCTTCCAGCGAATCAATGAAAGCAATGCAGTCGTCACTTCTGTTGAGAAGAAACAAAGCTCTGGCTTTTAATTGCATAATCTGGAGAGAGGGAAAGGGCTGTGCGCCCTGGCTGTGCAAGAGAACCTCAGCGCTATCGAGAGCACGCTGAGGATGGGTTCGAAGGTAGCTGAAAGCCTCGCCGAGTGCGTTCTGCGCCGGCGCACTGGCTCCGGTGCGCTCGTGCCCGCGCGCCTGCTCCTGGGTGTGTGCGCCTGCCGGGTAGTGTCGGGGGGCGCGTTGACTCAGCGGTCGCTGCCCATAACCCCTGCTCACTTTCTGAGTGACAGAATATCTTTCGTCGGGCGCACCAGAGGCCGGGCGCTCAGGATACCCCGGCAGGTCTCGCCTGCCGCGCAACCTGGATGTACGGCCATAACTCCCGCTTCTCCCGTAATACCCTGATGGATTCATGGTCTGACAAGCCTCGTTCAGATGGGTGGCAGCAGGTCGCTCGCGCAGCGAGCCATGAGGCGTTGGACCAGTATGGGGACGGATCTGTTCCAGGCTAAAACCCGGCTGCGGACACAGGTGTCAGACCTGCTGGCAATGAAGGTTCATGTGCGTCGAGCCTGTCCAAAGAGGCCGGGAGAAAACGCCATGCCATGCCTGCCGGCGCAAGCACCAGGCCTGAGTGTCAACTCAGGCAGCGGGCTGTGTGCGCTGTGCTGCTGCCAACAAGGTCGTGCCGCGACAGCAAGGCCAGCAGTTTCTGTTCCTTTGTTCGCCAGTGCTGATCTTTGTCCAGCTCCTGGCGGCAGGGGGCGAGCTTGCGGGCTATAGCAAACAGAAATTTTGCTGCGGTGACGAATTTACTCACCTCTTTCTTGTGAATACCCCGGTTTTCCAACAGGAGCTGCGGCCAACAGGACAACATACGAATACAGTGGGCCAGTTGACTGATGCTGGAGGCATTCATGAACCCACTGACCTCTATGGCAAGGATGGCCGACCTCATCGCTTTCCCCAAAAGTGTCAAGAGTGAGGGAGAAATACGCGCTGTCTCCAGAAGTTCATTGAAGTAACGGACACTCAGACACAAATGTGGTTCAAACCCGGGGAAATGGCGTGTCTCGAGTCGCAGCTCATCAAACGCTGGCCAGCTTCCCATCTCCGTGAAAAAGGTAGCCAAATTCAGCTCAATATCCTTGTCATCACAGGGCGTGTTTTCCTGCCCCCTGGCGGCCCGGGTACGGAGTCTCGTATAGATGGCCAGGGCTTGGTCCAGATTATGCTTGCCCCCCTTGAGCCGGAGAACCCAGGCAAGGGCCAGCTCAATTTCCTTGTCATCACAGGGCGTATTGACCCGGCCGACGGCCCGGGTGCGCAGCCTGGTGTAAACAGCCTGGGCTTTGTCCAGATTGTCAGCTCCCCCCATAAGCTCGCGATGTCTGGCAAGAGTCAGCTCGATATCCTTGTCATCACAGGGCGTGTCAGCCCGGCCCCCGGCTGCCCGGGCGCGCAGTCTGGTGTAGATAGCCAGGGCCTGTTTCAGATTGTCGGCTCCTCCCATCAGCTGCAGGTACCGGCCAAGGGCCAGCTCGATATGCTTGTCATTACAGGGGGTATGAGGCTTGCCCCCGGCCGCCCGGGTGCGCGCTCTGGTGTAGATAGCCAGGGCCTTTTCCAGATTGCCCGGGCTACCCATGATCTGGAGATGCCTGCCAAGGGTCAGCTCGATCTCCTTGTCATTACAGGGGGTGTCTTGTCCCCCGGCCGCCCGGGTGCGTAGTCTGGTGTAGATAGTCAGAGCCTTTTCCAGATTGTCGCCTCCTCCCATCAGCTCCAGATGCCTGCCAAGGGCCAGCTCGATTTCCTTGTCATTACAGGGGGTGTTGGTCAGTTCTCCGGCTGCCCGGGTACGCAGCCGGGTAAAGATAACCAGCGCCTTTTCCAGATTGTCGGCTCCTCCCATGAGCTGCAGATGTCTGCCGAGGGTCAACTCAATATCCTTGTCATTACAGGGGGTGTTGGTCAGTTCCCCGGCCATCCGGGTACGCAGCCGGGTAAAGATAACCAGGGCCTTTTCCAGATTGTCCACGCCACCCATGAGCTGGAGATGTCTGCCGAGGGTCAGCTCAATATCCTTGTCATTACAGGGGGTGTTCATTCGTCCCCCCGCGCGTCTGACGCGCAGTCGGGTGAAAATAGCCAGGGCCTGTTGCCACTTGTCTGCTCCCCCCATGGTCTGAAGGAGCCTGCCAAGCGCCAGCTCAATTTCCTTGTCATCACAGGGGGTGTTCATTTGTCCCCCGGCATGCCAGGTACGCAGCCTTGTAAAAATAGCCAGGGCCTTGTCCAGATTGTCTCCTCCTCCCATGAACTGGAGAAGCCTGCCAAGGGTCAGTTCAATTTCCTTGTCATTACAGGGGGTGTTGGCCCTTCCGCCCGCCGCCCGGGTACGCAGCCTTGTAAAAATAGCCAGGGCCTTGTCCAGATCGTCCGGGCCACCCCTGAGCTGGAGGTGTATGCCAAGAGCCAGCTCAATTTCCTTGTCATCACAGGGGGTGTTTATCCGTCCCCCCGCATGCCTGGTGCGCAGCCGGGTGTAGATGCCCAAAGCCTGTTGCAGATGGTTTGTGTCCCCCAGTATCTGGAACAGCCTGCCAAGGGCCAGCTCAACATCTTTGTCATCACAGGGACTGTGTGCCTTGCCGGCAGCCGCTCGGGTGCGTAGCTGGGTAAAGATGGCCAGGGCCTGTTGCAGATCGTTCGGGCTACCCATGAGTTGGAGAAGTCGCCCAAGCCCCAGGGCGTGTGCCTTGTGATCTTTGTAGGCCAGTTTGTGATTGACATAAAGATGTTGGAAAAGCGGCAAAGCTTCATTGAAACAGCCCTTGGCTTGTAAAGCTCTGGCTTTGGCCATCATCAAGCCTTTGTCATTCTGCACTCGCGGTTCAAGGGAGCTGATGAAAGCAATACAGGCGTCAATCTTGCTGAGCTGAAACAGTGCTCTCGCCTTTAATTGCACAAGCTGGATAAGGAAGGAGGACTGTGTACTGTAAGTGTCCAATAGCGTTTCAGCGACATCCAGAGCACGCCGGGGATCGGTGCGCAGATAGAGGAACGCGTTGCGAATTTCGCCTTGTGCCAGTGCACTGGCGTCAGCGCATGTGTGCCGCCCTGTTTGTGCCAGTGCCTGATGGTGCGCCGGGTAGCTGTGCGGTTGGCGTTGGTTCAGCCGTCGCGGTCCGTAACCTCGGCTCCCCTCCCGAGCGAAAGAATCTCTTTCGCCAGAGCAACCTGCGACGGGGCGCCTGGGTTGACTGTGTCTGGCGCGCACAAGGGAGGCGCGGCCACACCCCTTGCCTCTCCCGTAATAGCCGGATGGATTCATGGTCTTGACAAGCCTCGTTCAGATTCGCACCAGCAGAGTGCTCGTGTCGGGAATCAACGGGGTATTGGACACGGGTAGAGAGGAATTTGTTCAGGAGTCAGTCAGGGCTGCTGATTCAGGTGCCAGATCGGCCAACGATGGGTGCTTGTTGCCGCAGCCGGGCATATCCAGAAAACCGGGAGAGAAAGTCATGCTTTTCCTGCTGGCAAAAGCAGCAACGCCAGTCAGTGTGCCAAAGGCAGCGGAGCTTGTGCCCGCTGTTGCTGTGACAGCCAGGCCAGCAGTTTGTGCTCCTTTGCTCGCCAGGGCTGATCTTTGTCCAGATCCTGTCGGCAGGGGGCGATCTTTCTGGCTGTAGCAAACAGAAAGCGTGTTGCGGTGCCGAGTTCCCTCATATCTTTCTTTTGGATGCCTCGTTTTGCCAGCAGGACCTGCGGCCAACAGGACAACAAACGAACACAATGGGCGAGCTGGCTGATGCAGGAAGCATTCATGAATCCACTGACCTCTATCGCAAGGACGGCAGACTTCAGCGCTTTCCCCAAAAGTGTCAGGAGTGAGGGAGAAATAGGCGCTGTCCCCAGAAGCTCCTTGAAGTAACGGATACTCAGACACAAATGTGGCTCAAACCCGGGGAAATGGCGGGCTTCGAGGCGCAGCTCATCAAACTCTGGCCAGTTTTCCCTCTCGATGGACAAGGAGGCCAAAGCCAGCTCAATATCCTTGTCATTACAGGGCGTGTTTTCCCGCTCACCGGCGGCCCGGGTGCGTAGCCTTGTAAAGATGGCCAGGGCCTGTTCCAGATTCTGCTCGCCCCCCTTGCGCTCGAGAAGTTGCCCGAGGGTCAACTCAACGTCCTTGTCATCGCAGGGCGTATTGACCAGTCCCCCGGCGTAACGGGTGCGCAGCCTCGTATAGATGGCCAGGGCCTGGTGCAGATCCTGCTCGCCCCCCTTGAGCGCAAGAAGCCGCCCGAGGGATAACTCAATGTCCTTGTCATTACAGGGCGTATTGACCAGTCCCCCGGCGGCACGGGTGCGCAGTTGGGTCAAAATCGTCAAGGCCTGCTCCAGATTGTCGGCTCCCCCCATGATCTGGAGATGTATGCCAAGAGCCAGTTCAATCTCCTTGTCCTTGCAGGGCGTGTTCATCCGTCCTCCAGCTATCCGGGTGCGCAGTCTGGTATAGATGGCCAGCGCCTTCTCCATATTGTCCGCTCCCCCCATGATCTGAAGATGCCGGCCAAGAGTCAGCTCAATATCCTTGTCATTACAGGGGGTGTTCGCCCTTCCGGCAGCTTGGGTGCGCAGCCGGGTAAAGATAGCCAAGGCCTTTTCCAGGTTGTCTGCTCCCCCCAGGATCTGGAGATGTCTGCCAAGAGCCAGCTCAATCTCCCTGTCATTACAGGGGGGGGACGTCCTTCCGGCGGCATGCCAGGTGCGCAGCCGGGTAAGGATCGTCAAGGCCTTTTCCATATTGTCTGCTCCCCCCATGAGCTGGAGAAGTCTGCCAAGGGCCAGCTCAATTTCCTTGTCATTACAGGGAGTATTGGCCCTTCCCGCCGCCGCCCGGGTGCGCAGGTTTGTAAAAATCGCCAAGGCTTTTTCCAGATTGATTCCTCCCCCCATGTGCTGGAGAAGTCTGCCAAGGGTCAGCTCAATTTCCTTGTCATTACAGGGGGTGTTGGCCTTTCCGGCCGCCGCCCGGGTGCGTAGCCGGGTAAAGATTGCCAGGGCCTTGTCCAGACTGTCCGGGTCCCCCATCAGCTCCAGGTGCCGGCCAAGGGCCAGCTCAATCTCCCTGTCATTACAGGGAGTGTTTATCCGTCCTTGCGCACTGTCGGTTCGCAGTCGTGTAAAAATGGCCAGGGCTTTTTCCATATGCCCAGCTCCCTTCATCAGCTGGAAATGTCTGCCAAGGGCCAGCTCAATAACCTTGTCGTTACAGGGGGTGTCTGTCCGCCCTCCCGCGCGGCCGGTGCGCAGCCTTGTAAAGATGGCCAGGGCCTGCTCCATATCGTCTGCTCCCCCCAGGAGCTGAAGATGCCTGCCAAGGGTCAGCTCAATCTCTTTGTCATTGCAGGGGGTGTTGACCTTTCCGGCGGCGGCCAGACTGCGCAGCCTTGTAAAAATGGCCCGGGCCTGTTTCAGGTTGTCTGCTCCCCCCAGGATCTGGAGATGTCTGCCAAGAGCCAGTTCAATATCCTTGTTATTACAGGGGGTGTTCGTCCTTCCGGCGGCCCGGGTGCGCAGCCTTGTAAAGATAGCCCCGGCCTGTTCCAGATGGCTCTCTTCCCCCATGCACTGGAGAAGCATGCCAAGAGCCAGCTCAATTTGCTTGTCATTACAGGGCGTGTTGGCCCTTCCGCCCGCCGCCCGGCTGCGCAGCCTTGTAAAGATAGCCCGGGCCTTTTCCAGATTTCTTTCTCCCCCCATGAGCTGGAGATGTCTGCCAAGGGTCAGCTCAATATCCTTGTCATTACAGGGGGTGTTTTCCCTTCCGCCCGCTGCCCGGGTGCGTAGCCTTGCAAAGATAGTCAAGGCCTTTTCCAGGTTGTCTGCTCCCCCCATACGCTGGAGATGTCTGCCAACACCCAGCTCAATCGCCTTGTCATTACAGGGGGTGTCCGTCCTTCCGGCGGCATGCCAGGTGCGCAGCCTTGTAAAGATAACCTCGGCCTTTTTCAGATTCCTTTCTCCCCCCATGGACTGGAGAAGTCTGGCAAGGGCCAGCTCAATATCCTTGTCATTACAGGGGGTGTTCATCTGTCCCCCTGCGGCTCGGGTGCGCAGTTGGGTAAAAATAGCCAGGCTCTTTTCCAGATTGTCTGCTCCCCCCATGAACTGGAGATGTCTGCCAAGGGCCAGCTCGATATCCTTGTCATTACAGGGGGTGTTTACCCGTCCCCCTGCGGCTCGGGTGCGCAGCCTCGTATATATGGCCAAGGTCTGTTGCAGATTGTCTGCTCCCCCCATGAACTGGAGAAGTCGGCCAAGGGCCATGCCGTGCGTCTTGTGATCTTTGTAGGCCTGCTGGTGATTGACATAAAGATGCTGCAACAGCGGCAAAGCTTCATGGGAGCGGCCCCTGGCGTGTAAAGCCCTGGCTTTGGCCATCACCAGGCATTTGTCATTCTGCACTCTCGGTTCCAGGGCATTGATGAAGGCAATACAGTCGTCAATTTTGTCCAGCTGAAATAGCGCTCTGGCTTTTAACAGCAACACCGGGATACAGGGGCAGGGATAGGCACTGTGTTTACCCAATAGAGCTTCAGCGGCAGCCAGAGCATGCCCAGGATGGGTGCGCAACAGGCGGAAAGCTTTGTCGATGTCGTCTTGTCCCGGTGCGTGCGCGTGCTCTGGATAATGTTGCCCTGGGTAATCTTGAGAGAACCTTTGGCTTGGCGGTCGCCGCTCGTCACCTCTGAGCGCTTCCGGCGTGAAGGACTTGTGTGTGCCTGGTGCACCAGAGGCGGGGTGCCCAGAGTGTTCCTGTGTGCCGCGTAAAGACGATGCACGGCCATAGCCTCCGCCGTAATACCCTGCTGGATTCATGATCGTGACAAGCCTCGTTCAAATGCGCACCAGCAGAACGCTCGTGCCGGGATTCAATGGGGTATTGGACACGGATAGAAAGGAATTTGTTCAGCAGTTAGTCGCAGCTTCTGACTCAGGTGTCAGACCCGCCCATGATGGAGGCTTGTGCCCCGGGTTGCTACGACAGCAAGGCCAGCAGTTTGTGTTCCTGTGCTCGCCAGCGCTGATCTTTGTCCAGCTCCTGTCGGCAGGGGGCGATTTCTCTGGCTATAGCAAACAGAAAGTGTGTTGCGGTGACGAATTTCCTCACACCTGTCTTGTGAATACCTCGTTTTTCCAGCAGGGTCTGCGGCCAACAGGACAACAAACGAACACAATGGGCGAGCTGGCTGATGCAGGACGCATTCATGAACCCACTGACCTCTATCGCAAGGACGGCAGACTTCAGCGCTTTTCCCAGCAGCCTCGAGTGTGAGCCAGAAATAGGCGCTGTCCCCAGAAGCTCCTTGAAGTAACGGATACTCAGACACAAATGTGGCTCAAACCCGGGGAAATGGCGGGCTTCGAGGCGCAGCTCATCAAATGCTGGCCAGATTTCCATCTCCGTGAAAAAGGTAGCCAAATTCAGTTCAATGTCCTTGTCATCACAGGGCGTGTTTTGCTGCCCCCTGGCGGCTCGGGTACGGAGTCTCGTATAGATGGCCCATGCCTGTTCCAGATTCTGCTGGCCCCCTTTGAGCCGGAGAACCTGAGCGAGGGGGAGCTCAATTTCCTTGTCATCACAGGGCGTATTGACCCTGCCGGCGGCACGGGTGCGCAGTCTTGTGTAAACAGCCAGGGCTTTGTCCAGATTGTCAGCCCCCCCCATAAGCCGGAGAGATGTGGCAAGGGTCAGCTCTATATCCTTGTCATTACAGGGGGTGTTTGCCCGGCCTCCGGCGGCCCGGGCGCGCAGTTTGGTGTAAATAGCCAGGGCCTGTTCCAGGTTGTCCGCCCCTCCCATCAGCTCCAGATGCCTGCCAAGGGCCAGCTCGATCTCCTTGTCATGACAGGGCGTGTTCACCCGTCCGCCAGCCGCCCGGGTGCGCGCTCTGGTGTAGATAGCCATGGCTTTTTCCAGATTGTCCGAGCCACCCATGGCCTGGAGATGCCTGCCAAGGGCCAGCTCGATCTCCTTGTCATTACAGGGGGTGTGAGCCTTGCCCCCGGCCGCCCGGGTGCGCAGCCGGGTAAAAATAGCCAGGGCCTTTTCCATATTGTCCGCGCCACCCAGTATCTGGAGATGTCTGCCAAGGGTCAGCTCGATATCCTTGTCATTACAGGGGGTGTTGGTCAGTCCCCCGGCCGCCTGGGTACGCAGCCGGGTAAAGATAACCAGGGCCTTTTCCAGATTATCCGAGCCACCCATGAACTGAAGATGTCTGCCGAGGGTCAGCTCAATATCCTTGCTATTACAGGGGGTGTTCATTCGTCCCCCGGCATGCCTGGCGCGCAGCCGGCTGTAGATAGCCAGGGTCTTCTCCAGATTGGCGGTGCCCCCCATGCGCTGGAGACATCTGCCGATGGCCAGCTCAATGTCGGTGTCATCACAGGGGATGTTGACTCTTGCGGCGGTCATCCGGCTGCGCAGCCGGGTAAAGATAGCCAGGGCCTTTTGCAGACTGTCCGGGTCACCCATGATCTGGAAGTGTCTGCCAAGGGCCAGCTCAATATCCTTGTCATCACAGGGGGTGTTTATCCGTCCCCCTGCATGCCTGGCGCGCAGCCTTGTAAAGATAGCCAGAGCCAGGTCCAGATTGTCTGCTCCCCCCATGCGCTGGAGACATCTGCCAAGGGTCAGCTCAATTTCCTTGTCATCACAGGGGGTATTGACCCTGCCGGCGGCCCGGGTGCGAAGCCGGGTAAAGATAGCCAGAGCCTTTTCCAGATGGTTCGCGCCCCCCAGTACCTGAAGCAGCCTGCCAAGGGCCAGCTCAATCTCCTTGTCATCACAGGGGCTGTGCTCCCTTCCGGCAGCCGCCCGGGTGCGTAGCCGGGTAAAGATGGTCAGGGTCTGTTGCAGATTGTCCGGGCCACCCATGATCTGCAGATGCCGCCCAAGGCCCAGGGCGTGTACCTTGTGATCTTTGTAGGCCTGTATGTGGTTGGCATAAAGATGTTGGAACAGCGGCAAGGCTTCATTGAAACAGCCCTTGGCTTGTAAAGCTCTGGCTTTGGCCATCATCAAGCCTTTGCCATTCTGCACTCCCGGTTCAAGGGCGTTGATGAAAGCAAGACAGTCGTCAATTTTGCCCAGCTGAAACAATGCCCTCGCTTTTAATTGCAAAAGGCGGATATAGAGGGAGGAATGCGCACTATATCTACCCAATAGAGCAGCAGCTGTATCCAGAGCACGCTGAGGATCGGTGCGCAGATAGCTGAAAGCCTTGTCGATGTCATTGGGTTGCGGTACCCGAGCATGCGCAGGAGAGTGCTGGGGCTGGCGTTGATTCAGCGGTCGCTGCCTATAACCGCAGCCCGGCTCCTGCGGGAAAGAGTCTCTTGTGCCAGGCGCATCAGCGGCGGGGCACCCCGGCTGTGGCTGTGTGCCGCCGAAGGATGATGCACGGTCATAGCCCCCGCCGCTCCCGGGATAGACTGATCGATTCATAGTGTTGATACCCCTTGTTCCTGTTCTGTGCCCGCAGCAGGTGGTGTCGGGAGACGATGAAGGTCCCGGACAGCAATGGAGAGCCGTTTGTTCAGACGTTGATCCGGGCAGCGGAGCTGGCCGCCAGAGTGACTGGCGATAGCTGCCTGTTTCTGCAACCGGGCCGGTTCAAAGAGGCCGGGCGAGAAGGCCGCGCCGTTCAAGCCGGCGACAGTGCCAAGATTGGTCAGTGTGTCGGACCGGGACTGCTGGCCTTGCTGCGACAGCAAGGCCAGCAGTTTCTGTTCTTTGGCGCGCCAGTACCGATCCTTGTCCTGCTTTTGTCGGTAGGGGGCGATCTCACGGGTTATAGCAAACAGAAATTTTGCTGCGGTGACAAATTTGCTCACATCTTTGCTGTGAATGCCCCGGTTTTCCAACAGGACCTGCGGCCAACAGGACAACACACGAATACAGTGGGCCAGCTGACTGATGCAGGAGGCATTCATGAATCCACTGATCTCTATGGCAATGCTGGCCGACTTCAGAGCTTTCCCCAGCAGCCTCGAGTGTGAGCCAGAAATAGTCGCTGTCTCCAGAATTTCATGGAAGCAACGGACACTCAGACACAAATGTGACTCAAACCCGGGGAACTGGCGTGCTTCGAGTCGTAGCTCATCAAACGCTGACCAGATTCCCATCTCCGTGAAAAAGGCAGCCAAATTCAGCTCGATGTCCTTGTCATCACAGGGCGTGTTTTCCTGTCCCCCGGCGGCCCGGGTGCGGAGTCTCGTATAGATGGCCCACGCCTTTTCCTGATTATGCTGGCCCCCCTTGAGCCGGAGAATCCGGGCGAGGGAAAGCTCGATGTCCTTGTCATCACAGGGCGTATTGACACTGCCGGCAGCCCGGGCGCGCAGTCTTGTATAAATAGCCAGGGCCAGGTCCAGATTGTCAGCGCCCCCCATGAGCTGGAGATGTGTGGCAAAGGTCAGCTCTATATCCTTGTCATTACAGGGGCTGTGGGCCTTGCCCCCGGCCGCCCGGGTGCGCAGTCTGGTGTAGATGGCCATGGCCTTTTTCATATTGTCGGCTCCTCCCATCAGCTGGAAATGTCTGCCAAGAGCCAGCTCGATCTCCTTGTCATTACAGGGGGTGTTTGTCAGCCCCCCGGCCGCCCGGGTGCGCAGTCTGGTGTAGATGGCCAGGGCCTTTTCCAGATTGTCCGAGCCCCCCATGAGCTGAAGATGTCTGCCGAGGGTCAGCTCAATATTCTTGTCATCACAGGCGGTGTTCATTCGTCCCCCCGCATGCCTGGCGCGCAGCCGGGTAAAGATAGCCAGGGCTTGTTGCTGATTGTCTGCTCCGCCCATGATCTGGAGAAGCCTGCCAAGGGCCAGCTCAATTTCCTTGTCATCACCGGGGGTGTTCATGCGTCCCCCGGCCGCCCGGCTGCGCAGCCGGGTAAAGATAGCCAGGGCCTTTTGCAGATTATCCGGGCCACCCATTATCTGGAGGTGTCTACCAAGGGCCAGCTCAATTTCCTTGTCATCACAGGGGGTGTGCATGCGTCCCCCGGCCGCCCGGATGCGTAGCCGGGTAAAGATCGCCAGGGCCTTTTCCAGAGCGGTTGTGCTCCCCACGAGCTGGAGACATCTGCCGAGGGCCAGCTCAATATCCGTGTCATCACAGGGGGTGTTGGCTCTTCCGGCGGCCATCCGGCTGCGCAGCCGGGAAAAGATAGCCAGGGCCTTCTCCAGATTGGTGGTGCCTCCCATAAGCTGGTGACATCTGCCGAGGGCCAGTTCAATATCCTTGTCATCACAGGGGGTGTTCAGCCGTCCCCCCGCACGCCGGGAGCGCAGCCTTGTAAAAATAGCCAGAGCCAGGTTCTGATTGTCGGCTCCCCCCATAAGCTGGAGATGTCTGCCAAGGGTCAGCTCAATTTCCTTGTCATCACAGGGGGTGTTTATCCGTCCCCCCGCGCGCCTGGTGCGCAGCCTTGTGTAGATAGCCAGGGCCTGTTCCAGATGGTTCGCGTCTCCCAGTGTCTGAAGCAGCCTGCCAAGGGCCAGTTCAATCTCCTTGTCATCACAGGGGCTGTGCTCCCTTCCGGCAGCCGCCCGGGTGCGCAGCCGGGTCAAGATGGCCTGGGCCTGTTGCAGATTGTCCGAGCCTCCCATGATCTGGAGATGCCGCCCAAGCCCCAGGGCGTGTGCCTTGTGATCTTTGTAGGCCAGGTTGTGAGTGACATAAAGGTGTCGGAACAGCGGCAAAGCTTCATTGAAGCAGCCCTTGGCTTGTAAAGCTCTGGCTTTGGCCATCATCAAGCCTTTGCCATTCTGCACTCCCGGTTCAAGGGAGTTGATGAAAGCAATACAGGCGTCAATCCTGCTGAGCTGAAACAGTGCCCTCGCCTTTAATTGCACAAGCTGGATAAAGAAGGAGGGCTGTGCACTGTAGCTGTCCAATAGCGTTTCAGCGGTATCCAGAGCACGCTGGGGATTGGTGCGCAGACAGCTGAAAGCCGTGCGAATCGCGTCTTGTATAAGTGCACTGGCGCCAGCGCATTGGTGCCGGCCTGCTGGTGCCGGTGCCTGATGGCGCGCCGGGTAGCCTTGCGGTTTGCGTTGCTTCAGCGGTCGCGGTTCATAACCCCGGCCCCCCTCCTTGGCGAAAGAACCGCTTTCGTCAGCGGAACCAGCAATGGGGCACCCGGGTTGACCTTGTCTGCCGCGCACAAGAGCGGCGCAGCTATACCCCCTGCTTCGCCCGTAATAGCCGGATGGATTCATGATCTTGACAAGCCTCGTTCAGATTTGCACCAGCAGGCCGCTCGCGCCGGGAATCAATGGGGCACCTGACCGCAACAGAGGAAAATTTGTTCAGAAGTTAGTCAGGCCTGCTGACTCAGGCGCCAGACCTGCCAACGATGGATGCAGCCGTCGCAGGGCATATCCCAAGAAGCAGGGAGAGAAGCTGTGCCGGTCCTGGGCAACACCAGAACCGGTCAGCGTATCAACTGAGTCAGCCGATGTTGTCCAGTGTGCGGCTACGACACAAGGCCAGCAGTTCCTGTTCCCTGGCTCGCCAGCGTTCATCCTTTGCCAGATTGTCTTTGCCTCCCATGAGCTGGAGAAGTCTGCCAAGGGTCAGTTCAATCTCCTTGTCATGACAGGGGGTGTTTACCCTTCCGTTTGCGTACCAGGTACGCAGCTGGGTAAAGAGGAGGCGCGACCATTGTTCTTGCCTCTCCCACAATATCCTGATGGATTCATAGTGATGACACCCCTTGCCGGTGATTGTGTGCCAGCAGCAGCTGGCGTTGAGAGATAACGAACGGGATGCAACCTTTGGATGGCACGGGAGAGGCGTTTGTTCCGAAGTCTGTCAGGACAGCAGACATGGTGGTCACGCAAGATGGATGCTTGTTGGCGCTGCCGGGTGTGTTCCGGGAGCCAGACAGTGGACGTCACGCCTTGTCGCCAGGTGACAGCCGCACCAACAGGCCAGTGCCTCAAGGCATGCTAGAGTCCTCGTGCAGTCTGCTGGCGCGACAGCAAGGCCCGCAGTTGTTGCTCCTGTGCGCGCCAGCGCTGATCTTTTTCCATCCGCTGACGGTTGGGATCCATCTTGTTGGCCGTATCAAAGAGAAACAGTGCTGCGCTTCTCAACCTCCGTGCATCCCTGGGTTGAATACTGTGTTCTTTCAACAGGGCCGCCGGCCAGCATGACAACAAACGAATACAATGTGCCAGCTGGCTGATGCAGGAGGCATTCATGCACCCGCTTTTCTCCATCGCAAGGACGACAGAACCTGTCGCTTTCCCCAGAAGCTGTGAGTGCCGCAGCCTTGAGTGCCGCAGCCTTGAGTGCCGCAGCCTTGAGTGCGCGCAAGCCAGGCTTTCTGTCTCCAGAAGTTCACGCCAATAACGGACGCTCAGGCACAAATGCGGTTCAAATCCGGGGAAGTGGCGAGCTTCGAGTCGCAGTTCATCAAACGCTGGCCAGTTTCGCTTTTCTATGAACAAGG
>MKWU01000548.1_pt1 | contig 71019 bp, 56 predicted proteins | sample 809101 | NCBI WGS metagenome assembly MKWU01 (sample SAMN05860141, study PRJNA318959) | sponge metagenome | host: Aplysina aerophoba | place: Slovenia: Piran, Adriatic Sea, Gulf of Piran | collected 2013-05-07
CGGTCCCCACCCGGACCCGGCGTCCAGCCCGGGCCACAGGGTGCCCCACACCTACACCTGGTGCCGCCGCGCCGCCGTCGGCACACCCGCTCCACACCACCCGCAACCCCTTGTCCAAGAGGTGCGGGTGGCCGCCCCTGCCTTCTCGACCACCGCGTCGGGCCCGCACCCTGTGCTGGTGGCCGCGCGCTGACGGGCTACGGTGCCACCAGATCCGAGTTGTCCCACCATATCCAATTTGTCATTGACATAAAGGAGTACCCTGTGATGAAAAGCACCACCGTGCGCATCGGCCTGCTGGTCCTGGTCGCTGTCCTTGCCCTGACCGGGCTGGGTGGCACTGCCCTCGCGGCCGGCGACCTGTTCGACGACGACTATAGGGACTGTCCCCACAAGACCCGTCTGCGGGACGGCCAGATTTCAGACTTGTCCGTAAACCGCGACTCTGATGACGAGGATGAGGTCAACGTGTCGTGGGCGGCCACCGATCCCGCGACCTGGGGTCTGGGGCCCAACGCCTACAGCACCTCCCTCGTGGTGATTCTGGACGACGGTAGCCCTGACACGGAGACGCTGTCGCTGGGTTCGAGGAAGACCACCTTCGACGGCGTTGAGACCGGTAAAGTGGTGACGGTCCAGATGGCGATCGTGGTGGATACCGCGGATGGCAAATACCTCATCAGCGACATCCTGGAGAAGACCATCAACCAGAGCCTGACCGAGCCGGCGTTCTCAACCGCATGGCGCCAGGTGACCGGGGCAATACTTCCCGCGATAACAGGCAAGGCTGGGGACCTCAAAGTCAATTCCCAAGCAGTGGCCGGCATGCTGTACTACGTTGGCTACAACGAGAACTTCGGAAACTACAAGTCCGATGACGCCGATCTGGTGACAACCCCGTCGACCGCGCGGCTGCGGCTTGGCCTGGCGCACTCCAGTAACGAGAACAATGACGAGCGGGACGACGTGGACTTCAACGCCTACATCATCCGCATCGTGGACGAAGACGGCGATGTGGTGAGTGAAGGTGACGACGTGGCCACGATGGAGAGCAGCTACAAGAGCAGCAGAGCGGCCTTCAACTTCGACCATGATGGCGACGCCGGCGACGCCGACGAAACCCCCGATCTCGAACTTACCACGCCGGTAGCACTGTTCCTGTATGGCGTGAGCCAGGATCCAACGTTCGCGACATCGGACGAACCTGCGAAGCGCACGATAGGGACGTACGCTCTGACCAATGTCCGGATCGTGGACGGTGACGACATCACGGCGGCGGCCCACGTTAGCAGCGCAGTGGGAAACAGGGATGGCGGACTGGAACCGAACTATCTTTCCATGGTCTCGGTCGATTCCTATAACCTCGCCGGTGGCACAGTCACCGACGCAAACCCTGACGCCGACCCGCCCGTTAACGCCTCTTATGCCCTAGCGGATACTGGCAACGTGTATGCGGAGCCGCCGAACGAGCATCGGGACTTCCCCATCGACACGTTGGCAAGCGACGAGACCTACACGATTTCGGCCTGGGCCATCAACGACGACGACGAGGTCATTAGTCCGGTGGTCAAGCTCAAGGTGCGGCCCAAGGACACCGCTCGCGGTGATATCACTAATTTTCAGGACTACAAGGTGACGGCGGGAGCGGAGATTGACAGCCTCACCACCACCGAGTTCACGGTGCTCAAGTAGCGGCGCGTGCCGAGTGGGCCGGCCGGGAAAACCGCTGGCCCACCCTCCCCCGGACTCCCAGGATAGGTGGCTGGTGATGACAGGCAGACAGTAGTGCGTCTCCTCGTGGTTGTCCAGTCACCCATCCTGGGAGTCTTGGATGCAACTCAATCTAAGCCCCCTCGTTTGAGGGGGCTTCTTGGTGGTACGGCATCCCCGCCGCATGGACCTGGAGCGGCGGACCTGGTCCCAACTGTCCTGCGAGAGGCGGTGATGGAGGGTCGGGTACGATTGGCGCGGCCAACGGGATCCAACCGTCCCGGCCCATACCCATCTCGGTGGGAGGGTTGGTTGGGTTGGTTCAAGCCACGGGCACGGCTGGCCCGGAGATTCCGAACGGAGGCGGGAGGAGCCCTCGACGGCGTACGGCTGATGGCACACGCCACGGCCTGTGCCACGGGTCTGGACACGAGGAGGCACCCATGCCGCAGCCGGAGCCGCGTCAACGAGACTGAAACAGTGTCCCACCGGCGCTGCAGGCCGGACGGGCCCGCCGGTCCGGTTCAATGCGGGCCCGTCCAGCGGCATCCCAGAAGATTCGATCCCCGGAACAGGTCCAGGAACTCCGCCATGTCCTGCACCACGAAGTTCGGCGGTTGGTCCTTGCCCCGGAACTCCGCCACGGACGTTATCCCGGTCCCGATGCCCAGGGTCCATATGCCGATTTTCTGGGCGCCCTCAATGTCCGTCTCATAGCGGTCACCCACCATCAGGCATTCATGAGGCTGCAGCGACAGCCTTGCCATGGCCTCCTCGAACATGCCCGGACTAGGTTTGCCGATCACGGTCGGCTCCACGCCCGAGGCCGTCTTCAAGAGCGACACAATGGCGCCGGCACCGGGGATGTTGCCCACTTCGGACGGAAACGTGGAGTCAACATTCGTGGCTATGAATTTGGCTCCCGCCGCGATGGCCAGGGTTGCCTCGGCGCACTTGCGGTAATCCAGGTTGAAGTCCATGCCGACCACCACGAAGTCGGCGGCCTGAGGCGAATTGGCCGGTTGGAATCCCCGCGTGATCATCGCGTTCCAGACACCGGGTCCACCCACAATCTGGACCTTGCTGCCAGGCTGAACATTGCGCGCCATCCAGCCGGCGGTGGCTTCGGCGCTGGTGATGATTTGGTCCGGCAGCGCTTCGATGCCCATGGCCGCCAACTTGTCGACGAACATGGAGGGAGTCTTGGTGGCGTTGTTGGTTACATACAGGAGGCGGATACCCATATCCTCCGACCAAGCAAGAAACTCCAGGACCCCTTCGAGGATGGTCTCGCCGCGGTACACCACACCATCCATGTCGAGCAGAACGGCCTTGATGGCCCCGGTGACCTCCCGTACCTCGGCCAAGCCGTGACTTGAAGCACCGTTCGCGCCGGGCATATTGCCTGTCCAGCAGTCCCTGACTGTGAATGCCATAGTTCCTGTGATCCTTGTACCGTCTTTGCTGCACGGGACGGAAGTCGCCCTAAGCGCAGAATACATCCTGTACCGCCGATCACGAAGCAAACCGAAGACGCGCCGGAACAATCGTGTGTTCGGTGGCGGATCCTGTTTCCCGGCCGCCTCCACACTGGTTCGGTATCCGTAGTCTTGCGGTACCCGGATTGTTGTCCGCGCAGACAACCGGCATCGAGGCGCAAGATCCGACGGGGGAAGGCCGGCTTGCGGTTTCCTGTCTATAATGGGCGGACGGCAGCCTCCATCGAACAATCCCGACGTGCAGAACGAACCCGACACGAACAAATTCCGGCCGGTTGACGAACAGCTGGCCATCCTGATGCGCGGCGTGGACTGCGGCGATCCCCGGACACGCGACAACATGGAGAAAGAACTCCGGGACCGCTTGGCCGGTTCCAGGGCCTCGGGCAAACCCCTGCGCGTCTACTGTGGATTCGATCCGTCGCGGTCGGACCTTCATCTGGGCCACACGATCCCCATGCGCAAGCTGCGCCAGTTTCAGGAACTCGGCCATCAGGTCGTGTTCCTGATCGGATCCTTCACCGGAACCATCGGAGACCCCAGCGACAAGGATTCGGCGCGCGCCCAGCAGACCCTGGCGGAAGCCCTGGACAAGGCGGAAACGTTTGCGACCCAGGCCTTTCGCATTCTGGATCGCGACGCCACCATCATCGACTACAACCACCGCTGGCTGGAGAAGCTGACTTTTGGCGATGTGATTGACATCGCCAGCCTGTTCACGGTCCAGCAGTTTCTGGCCAGGCACAATTTCCGGCAGCGCCAGGAACGCGGCGATGCCATCTGGCTGCACGAATTCTTCTACGCCTTGATGCAGGCCCAAGACGCCGTCGCCCTCGAAACCGATGTCCAAATCGGCGGTACCGATCAGTTGTTCAACCTCATGGCGGGACGCAAGCTGATGGAAGCCCGGGGCATGAAGCCCCAGACCGTGCTGACCTATCCCATCCTGCCGGGCACGGACGGGGTCCTCCGCATGAGCAAGTCCGCCGGCAACACAATCAACATCGACGACGACCCCGGCCTGATGTTCACCAAGGTCCTGAACCTTCCCGACGCGGTGGTCCCCCTCTACTGCGATCTCGCCACGCGGTGGGACCAAGCCACGCTGGACGCGGCCCAACACAGCGGAAAGGACGACATCGCGGGGGTCAAGCGGGAATTGGCGAAGGAAATTGTCAGTACCTTCCACGGGGACGACCGAGCCGAACAGGCCGCCGCCGACGCACAGCGCATGCACAGTGGCGACGCACCCAGTTCGGCACCCGTTGTTGACGTGTCGGAACCGATGTCGGTCCTGGACCTGCTGGCGGACGCCTCCCTGGTCAAGAGCAGGGGCGAGGGCCGCCGCCTGGTGGCCCAGGGCGGGGTGCGCCTCAATGGTGAAACCGTGTCGAATCCGATGCTGAAGGTACACCCCCAACCCGGGCAGGAACAGGTGTTGCAGGCAGGCAAGACAAGATTCCTGCGTCTTTCCCATTCGATGCCGAAAGAACAAAGAAACGGCTGAAACGGGTCTGTCCGAACTGCGGGCCCGGAGCCTCAGACGCAGTCTTGGAAGAGCACCGCCCTCACAAGCCAAACTCCAGTCGAAGAAGGTCACACATGTCGCTACAAGGTAAGCAAGGCCTGATATTCGGTGTTGCCAACAAGAACTCCATTGCCTGGGGCATCGCCCAGGCTCTGCATGCCGAGGGAGCCGAACTGGGCTTCACCTACGCCAACGAAAGACTCGAACGCCGCGTGCGCCCCCTGGCCGAGAGCGTCGACAGCCGGTTCATCGAGGAATGCGACGTGACCGACGAGGCGGCCCTGACCCGAACCTTCGAGCAGGCCGAGGCCACGTTCGGAACCATCGACTTTCTGGCCCACTGCATTGCCTACGCCCCGCGCGAGGATCTGAGCGGACGCTTCCAGGACACGTCCAGGGAAGGGTTCCGGGTCGCGCTCGATGTCAGCTGCTACAGCCTGATCGCGATGTCCAGGCACGCGGCCACGCTGATGCCGAACGGCGGCAGCATCATCGCCATGACCTACTTCGGTTCGGAGAAGGTAACCCCCAACTACAACGTAATGGGGGTGGCCAAGGCCGCCCTGGAAGCGTCCGTTCGCTACCTGGCCTGGGATCTGGGGCAGGACAACATCCGGATCAACGCCATTTCGGCAGGTCCCATCCGGACGCTCTCGGCCTCCGGCATTGCCGGGTTCCGCAAGAGCCTGGACTACATCGGCCACGTTGCCCCGGGCGGCACGGTAACCCAGACCGACATCGGCAATGCGGCCCGGTTCCTGGTCTCCGACCTGTCCTCCGGCATCACGGGCGAGGTCATGCACGTGGACGGTGGCTACAACATCATGGGTGCCCCCGACGACTCCGTGATCGGTTCCCTGACGCTGAAGCCGGACGGCTGATCCGAGCCTGCAGGCTCGGCAGGGGCAACCATACGGAGCGCGGTATGGCCGACCCGAAAATCCGCATCGCGGTCTCGCTGTCCGGGGAGGATTGCGTCGACATCCTGGACTATGTGCCGGAAGAGGGCCGCCTGCTTCGGGTGGCCCGCCTGTCCGCCCCCTCCCGTCCCGGTCCCCTGGTTCAGTCCCGGGACGGATCGACCCTGTTTGGGGGCCTTAGGGGCTCCCGCCAACTGGCGACATGGAAGTTGGCGGAAGGCCACTGGGCCACGTCGGATCCGGTGCAAACGGTTCAGTTGGACTCCGACCCCTGTTATCTGGACCTGGACAGCCAAGGCCAATGGCTCCTGGCCGCCTATTACGGGGCCGGATGTGTTTCCGTCCATTCCACGCAGGCGGGCAAGGGCCTGTCCACGATGCCTGTTTGGACTGCCGCCACCGGTCCAAAAGCCCATTGCATCAGGGAAATCGGTACCACCGGCCGTCTCCTGGTCCCGCATACCGGCGACGAAAACGCAATCCACGAGTTCGAACTTGACCGACGCACCGGCGCACTGAGGACAAACGGCAAGGTCATGGCGGAGTCCGACCCATGGATCGGGCCGGAAGGGCCTCGCCACTTCGAGGTTCATCCGGACAGCTCAAGCCTTTTCGTCTCCAACGAACACAGTTCCACGGTGGGTCACTGGCGCCTGACCTCCGACAGACGACTGGGCCCTTGCCTGGGTTCCGTTTCAACGCTGCCCCATCCTTGGGGATTGGCCAACACCTGTGCCCAAATTCGGCTCACGAACGACGGCCGGTTCCTGTACGTCAGCAACCGCGGTCACAACAGCCTGGCCCTGTTTGAGGTTGATCGGCAATCCGGCGACCTCCGTCGGCTGGGCTGGCAGTCAACCGAGTCGATCCCCCGTGCCTTTGGCATTTCGTCCGACGACCGGTTCCTGTTTTGCGCCGGCCTCGCCACAGGCTGCATGACCGTCTACGAAATTGGCCCCTGTACGGGTCGGCTGGAATTCCGCAATCGGTTTGCCATCGGCACGGAACCGATGTGGATTCTGCCGTTGCGATCGGCAAGCTGACAGTCGTTCGCGGCGGCGGCTGGACTGTTGCACCGTTGCCTACCTGCGCCTTGGCAGATTATGGGTCTGCCGCCGGGTTGCTCCGAAAGTTTGGGCACTGTTTCAATCTCGTTGATATTGGTTCCAGGCCGTCCTCGGCATGTTCCGTGCGCGGGCAGCAGGTTTGATTCGCCGGTCTCAGGCCATGTCATGTGCCATCAGCTGAGGCGGGGGTAGGCAGGGGACGGAACACGGGAAGGTGCCGATACAGCGACCTGAGCAAAATCAACGAAACTGAAACAGGGCCAAAGTTTGAAACTCTGTTAGGAATATCCGGTTGTTGTCGTATAATCAAAGTTGTTGCAAACCGCACAGGTTCCGATCAGGAGCATAGCAATGCCACGCACAGGTAAACGCGGAAAGTACAAACTGCGTGAACTGACAGATCGCCAACGCAAGATGTTTCAGTTCATTCACGAATACATTGCGCAAAGGCAATATCCCCCGTCCATCCGGGAGATTTGCGACGCAATCGGCGTGCCCAGCTCCTCCGTGGTCAACTACAACCTTGGCAAGTTGGTTGAGCACGGTCTCATTTCCAGGGAACGGCATGCCAGCCGCGCCATCAAACTCAACTACTCCAAGGCGGAGGAGAAGGGATTTGATATTGAGGAAACGGATCGGCAGAACCACCAGATGGTGCCCGTGCTGGGCAACATCGTCGCCAGCAATCCGGTGGATGTGGGCGAAACCCGCACCTGGCTGACCGCGGACGAACACGTTCACGTGTCCCAGGAGATGATTGGATACCGCGCCAATGTTTACGCCTTGCGCGTCCAGGGCGATTCCATGATCGACTCCGGGATTCTCGACAACGACATTGTCGTCATGTCCCAGGAAGAGTCGTTCCGCAACGGAGACTTGGTGGCTGCCTGGATCGCGGACGACAACGCCATGACCCTGAAGCAGTTCTACCGGGAAGGGGAGTTGGTGGTTTTGCGGCCGTCCAGTCCCAACCACATGCACCAGCCCGTCCGACGCCATGCATCGCAGGTGGAGATCCAAGGCAAGGTTCTCGCGGTTCTGCGCAGCCTCGGCTGACCTCGACGCCCATCCAATGCGGTCGTTTGCGGCGTTTGCGACCGCCAACGTCTTCGGCCAAGCCTGCCGACACAAACGCAGGCTTGGCCTTCCCAATCCCACCCCTGACTCCGAAGCCGTTCGGCCGACGTGTTTACGCGACCCAAGCCGCGGGCCGGCCTTGCAACGGCGATCGGAGCGGCTTGTCTGTTGGCCGGCTTGATTTGGCTGGCATGGTCAGGCTCCCGTGCGGTCACAGTCAACCTGCCTTTCGACAGATTGGATTCGATCTCAGACACGCTGAGCTCCGGGACCGCAGTGTCGGCTCTCGGTCCCGCGCTGGCCGGTACGGTCTGTCGTTCTGTCAAACCGGGCACCGCCCCGGCAAGTCCGCCATGCCGGCCGCACGACGTACTGGAAGTTGATTTCACCTGGGAGGGAACCGAACTGTGGCTGGCACTGGACAGGGCGGATGTGCCGGCAGGTCTGCGCCTGATCGTTGACCAAACGCCTGCCAGCGAACTGCGCCGGTTCCTGGATCCGAAGCTCCTTCTGGGCACAATGCCGTTGCTCTCGCCTTGGGAGCACCCGCGGATGCGGCCCGAAACGGAATGGATCCTGGCACACCGGAGTGCCCATTCCGGGGTTCACACCGCATCCCTGACTGTTTGGCAGGCTCCCTGGGTGGATGAGACGTTTCAATTAGAGGATTTCCTGTCGGGTGCGGCTTCCGATCCGGAACCTGCCCGGGGGTGGCCGACATGGCCGGGGGCCGCCCTGTCGTTGTTGGGTTTGGCCGGCTGGACACTTGCGCCCTGGAGGCCCTTGGCTCCTGCCTGGCGGAAGTCCGCGACGACACTGGCAAACCTGGGGATTAAGACTGTCTTGACGAAGACGCTTCCCTCGTCCCCGGCGGTTCAGGGGACGCTTGCCGCAGTGGCTGCGGCAGGTGTCGCGGTCGGCACGGTAAGCGACGCCTGGTGGCTAACCGTGCCGGGATTGGCCCTGTTGGGCCTCTTGGGGACAAGGCAGCCAGTTCTGTGGCTGGGACTGACGCTGGCCGGTCTTCCCTTCCACCTCCACCCCTTGCCGCTGGCACCGGGCATTGCCCTGAATCTGGTCGAAATCGGCACCTGGGGCGGTTTCGCCGTTACACTGGTCCATGTTCTGGTCTTCAAGCCGATGGACCGGGTATATCCGTTTCAGCCATGCATGAGATGGGTGGTCCGGTTGCTGTTCCTGGCAATCGGCCTCGCTCTGGTTGCGGCCTTGGCCGCGGACTACCTTCCGCAGGCGATCCGCGAGTGGCGCACTATTTTCCTCGCCGGAGGGGTGTTCCTGGCCTCGTTGCTCCTGCTCCTTCAACACACCCCGGATCCCGAGCGCACAGCGTACAACCTCATGGGCCTGTGGATGGCAGGGGCCGTCGCGATTTCGCTGTTCAGCATCGTCGCCTGGACCCAAGGCATTCAGGTGACGGACGTTGAGGGTGTCAGGCGGGCACGGGGGCTGTTCGGCTCTCCCAACAACCTGGCCCTGTACTTGGAACGATGCGTGCTGGTGGCCCTCGTCATGCTTGGGTTTGCGGAGTCGTGGAAACAACGATTGGCTTGGGGGTTGTCCGCGGCCCTGACCGCAGGAACGGTTCTCCTCACGTTCAGCAAGGGTGCACTGTTCCTAGGGTTGCCCGCAGGCGGCCTGACGATCCTGCTGGCAACCATCGCCGTGAGTCGACGCTGGCCACAGGCCAAGTCGTTCATCTGGATTTTGGCGGGGACTGCGGCAGTGGGACTAGCGGTGCTAGTCCCCTTCCTTGACACTCCGCGGATGTCGGGTGTTTTGAACTGGCGTGAAAGCTTTACATCAGTGGTTCGCGTCCACCTTTGGCGCAGCGCACTGGCCATATTCGCGGATCACTGGTGGTCGGGCGTTGGGCCCGACAATTTTCTTTACTGGTACCGCGGATTCCACATTGCGCCCGCGGTATGGAACGAACCCGGCCTGAATCATCCGCACAACATCGTTCTGGACCTGCTGACCCGTCTGGGCCTGCCGGGCTTCCTGACCGGTTTGGCCTTGGCGCGGGTGGCCGCGGGCGGACTTCTGCGGCAGTTGTTGTCCGCGCGACCCCGCCCGATTGCCTTGGGCGCGCTGGGCGCTTCCGCCGCGGGCATCGCGCACGGCATGGTAGATGCCAGCTACGCGTTGCCCGAACTGTGGCTGGTTTGGATCCTGCTGCTGACTATGGGATTGGTGCACCGACAGAGCGCAGAAGCAACCTGAGGGACAGGACGACTGCATATATGCTCGCATAAAGTCGAGCCAAATAGGTTTGGGCTTGAGACCAGCCAGCCGACACAGGCAGTCCTGGTTCCAAGCTGCTGCCAGCCGCTTGTTGGCGATGCCTACTTTGAGGGACGGGTCCTACGACAGCAGGTTGTAGGCGATGGTCTGGGGATGGTCTGGGGATGACCATGTTGTGAACCGCGTAGCCCGTGCGAATGCGGATGTCGTCCTCACCAAAGACGACATCCAGTACCCTGCGGTGTTCGTATTCGATGCCCGGTGACGGCGCACCGCTTGCAACAGGGGCTTGGCCTTGGGGGCAGGCGGAAATGAAGCAGCAAACATTCATCTCGACCCGGCAACCACAGCAACGTCCGTATTTGACCCAGATCAGACTGGCCAGATCGCACCACTCGCGGTCAGGGTCGAGAAGTTTAGGGGGAGGTGAACCACCAACAGAAGTTGTTGGGCAGTTGAAAGGGCGCGGGCTTTTGTGCGCTCAACGAAGTCTGGGGTATGAACCCCAGAGACAGCGTCGACACTGGTGTGGAGTGCCTGACCATGGGCCCCGCTCAACGAAGTCTGAGGTATGAACCCCAGAGACAGCGATCCCCACAAACACACCATGTCGGTCGAACGACCGCTCAACGAAGTCTGGGGTATGAACCCCAGAGACAGGAGGTGCCGTCAATGACAGTGACAGTGTAGGCGATCACTCAACGAAGTCTGGGGTATGAACCCCAGAGACAGCCGCCGGTGGGCTGCAGCCCTGATCACTGCGAAGATCGCTCAACGAAGTCTGGGGTATGAACCCCAGAGACAGTCGCACCGGGCCGAAATCTTGGGCGCCAGGTTCTCCGCTCAACGAAGTCTGGGGTATGAACCCCAGAGACAGGAGTACCTGCAGCTGCTTCATCGGATGCTCAAGGACGCTCAACGAAGTCTGGGGTATGAACCCCAGAGACAGGCGCGTCTCGTTCGTGTCCACTGGCGGGGTCTCCCGCTCAACGAAGTCTGGGGTATGAACCCCAGAGACAGATGAGTGCCCCGGCGGCTGTCTGGGCCATGTCCACGCTCAACGAAGTCTGGGGTATGAACCCCAGAGACAGGTCGCAGCGGTACACGGCTTCGCCCTGCCCACGCCCGCTCAACGAAGTCTGGGGTATGAACCCCAGAGACAGTCGGGATCTGAACTTCGTACATGGGGTCCGACTGCGCTCAACGAAGTCTGGGGTATGAACCCCAGAGACAGATGTCCTCCCAGCACGGCATGGGCCGTTCAGTGCCCAACGCTCAACGAAGTCTGGGGTATGAACCCCAGAGACAGCCGGCGACGGTCATGTCGTGCATCACCGGAACCCGCAGCGCTCAACGAAGTCTGGGGTATGAACCCCAGAGACAGTGAGACCACGCTACAGCTTCCGTCCAACTATACCGACGCTCAACGAAGTCTGGGGTATGAACCCCAGAGACAGGCGCGCCGCGGTCCAGGACCAGGTGCACGTCCACCGCTCAACGAAGTCTGGGGTATGAACCCCAGAGACAGCAGCTTGGCGTCGCCGCGGGCGGCTCCGTCGTGCGTCGCTCAACGAAGTCTGGGGTATGAACCCCAGAGACAGGCGCGCCGCGGTCCAGGACCAGGTGCACGTCCACCGCTCAACGAAGTCTGGGGTATGAACCCCAGAGACAGTGGGAAGCGATGTCAATGTGGGGGCGCATCGTTACACGCTCAACGAAGTCTGGGGTATGAACCCCAGAGACAGGTCTGTACGCCGGTCATGGAAATCCCCTTTTACACCCGCTCAACGAAGTCTGGGGTATGAACCCCAGAGACAGGCGGGCGGGCCAATAGGACGGGTCACTGCCACCACGCTCAACGAAGTCTGGGGTATGAACCCCAGAGACAGCAGCCGTGGAGCGCGGCGGTGAGTCAGTATCAGACTCCGCTCAACGAAGTCTGGGGTATGAACCCCAGAGACAGGGAGATCCCGTTCAACGCCCTGCGCGCACCTCTCGGCGCTCAACGAAGTCTGGGGTATGAACCCCAGAGACAGTAGGTCCGCGCCGCACTCAGGGCAGGGCTCAGGCTCGCTCAACGAAGTCTGGGGTATGAACCCCAGAGACAGCAGTGATTCGGTCAAGATGGAGTCATATGGTACAGGCGCTCAACGAAGTCTGGGGTATGAACCCCAGAGACAGTCGCGCCAGCTCTCCAGGACGGTCCGGACCTCGCCCGCTCAACGAAGTCTGGGGTATGAACCCCAGAGACAGTGATTTTTCCACATCGGTTTGTGGCAAAGTACGCATCGCTCAACGAAGTCTGGGGTATGAACCCCAGAGACAGCTCGCGCTCGCGTTCCATGCGATCCGTGATATGGCCGCTCAACGAAGTCTGGGGTATGAACCCCAGAGACAGGTGAACTGGTCAGCTGTGCCGTAGCTCATGACCGAGCGCTCAACGAAGTCTGGGGTATGAACCCCAGAGACAGAAGGATGGCAGTCATTTTTGCCGCCGCTAGGAAGCCCCGCTCAACGAAGTCTGGGGTATGAACCCCAGAGACAGGCGCCCCTGCGATCCGACAGTCCCTCGCCGGTATCTGCGCTCAACGAAGTCTGGGGTATGAACCCCAGAGACAGCATCATTGAACTGATTCAGATGGTGTGGCAGCGCAACCGCTCAACGAAGTCTGGGGTATGAACCCCAGAGACAGGTGCGGGCACACACGGCTGAATGCCATGCCCTCGGAGCGGCGCTCAACGAAGTCTGGGGTATGAACCCCAGAGACAGGTGAACTGGTCAGCTGTGCCGTAGCTCATGACCGAGCGCTCAACGAAGTCTGGGGTATGAACCCCAGAGACAGCATCATTGAACTGATTCAGATGGTGTGGCAGCGCAACCGCTCAACGAAGTCTGGGGTATGAACCCCAGAGACAGCATCATTGAACTGATTCAGATGGTGTGGCAGCGCAACCGCTCAACGAAGTCTGGGGTATGAACCCCAGAGACAGGTGCGGGCACACACGGCTGAATGCCATGCCCTCGGAGCGGCGCTCAACGAAGTCTGGGGTATGAACCCCAGAGACAGGATCTGGCCGCGGCCAAGATCGAACGCCTGCACAAACGCTCAACGAAGTCTGGGGTATGAACCCCAGAGACAGGGTGTTGCCCAATGCCGCTTTGAATTCCTCCCATTTGCGCTCAACGAAGTCTGGGGTATGAACCCCAGAGACAGAAGCTGCTGGGCACGGCGGAGGCGGACGGCACGCTGGACGCTCAACGAAGTCTGGGGTATGAACCCCAGAGACAGCCCCAGTGCCTTGGCAATGGCGGCACGAGCTCTCTCCGCTCAACGAAGTCTGGGGTATGAACCCCAGAGACAGCTTCAGGGCTTCCCGCCGGCGCACGTCCACCAGGCCCGCTCAACGAAGTCTGGGGTATGAACCCCAGAGACAGGCGATGGTCACATCCACACGGAGGCAAATGACAGATGCCGCTCAACGAAGTCTGGGGTATGAACCCCAGAGACAGTAGCTCTCCTTGGCGAAGCCCAGGGCCCGGTAGGACGCTCAACGAAGTCTGGGGTATGAACCCCAGAGACAGCCGGCGCATGTACACGCCCACGCACTTCTCGCAGAACGCTCAACGAAGTCTGGGGTATGAACCCCAGAGACAGTTCGGACTCGCCAAAGAGCATGACCCGAACCGGCATCGCTCAACGAAGTCTGGGGTATGAACCCCAGAGACAGATGAGAACGTCGCCGACTTCCGCTGACGTAATCGGCCGCTCAACGAAGTCTGGGGTATGAACCCCAGAGACAGGGATACTCGACCCCCGGCCCCTGGCGCACGTTGTACGCTCAACGAAGTCTGGGGTATGAACCCCAGAGACAGCTTCGGGCGTTGAGTCGCCCGCGCCATGACTTGTCCGCTCAACGAAGTCTGGGGTATGAACCCCAGAGACAGGCTATCAGATGCACCCGATTTGATGCACAGGTAACACGCTCAACGAAGTCTGGGGTATGAACCCCAGAGACAGGGCTAAAAGGCCAAATCAGGCCTTTGGGGAGTGAAATTCAGCGGTTCGGGGCACATTATTAAGCCTCTCCACTCCAACGAAGTCTGATTATGTCACTGGAGCCACGACATCACTGGAGGTTCGCAAGCCTCTCACAGGATCCAGGGCTCGCCGAGTTTCCGTTCCTGTTTGTCGCAACCAAGACGCAGTGTAGCACTCTCCATCTCACCGGGGAAGCGGTAGATAATGACAGAGTCGCAGGACCTGTCGAAGACATCCTCGACCTCGCCGATCATTCGTTCCAGTTGCGTGTTGGATACGCGGCACTCGAACACCGAGAACTGGACACGTTGTCCGTACTTCTGGCAAACCTTGGCGATGCGTCTCAAGCGTTTCGCTCCTTCTTCCTCGTCGGTATCGGCGATGTCGTAGGTAACCAGCACATCCATTGATCACCACGGCAGGATGAAAGACGGGTACGCAGGAATATCTCCGCGCAAGTGTCTGGCCAAAAGCGTAGCTTGAACCGCGGGCAATGCCCACCGGCCAACTGGACGCCCCAGTAGACGGTGGCGAATGTCTTTGTCCTTGTGCGCCTCCCACGCTTGGAGCAACCGCTTTTTGCCTTCGTTGGTGAGGTAGACGGCACCGCCGGGCGTATGCTCGAAATCGTCTGCGCCAATCTGCTTCCGGCGCATCAGCGACACGGCAAACCGATCCGTGAGTGCCCGAAACTCTTCGGTGATGTCCAGCGCAAGGGATGGGCGCCCCGAACGAGGGCGATGCAGAAAGCCCAACTGGAAGTCAAGGCCGACGCTTTCCGCAGCACCGGTGCATTCTGTCACGAGCAAAGAGTAGCAAAATCCCAGCAGAGCGTTGACCGGATCCCTTGGTGGCCGTCTTGTCCTGGCCGTGAACTCAAACCCCGTGTTTGAGACTGCCTGTCCAAGCGCACGGAAGTAGATTCGTGCAACATCCCCCTCAATGCCCCTTACCAGATTGGCGGAATCAGCGTCCGCCAACCGTGCAACGCGGTTCTTGATCTGGGAGGCACGCTCAGCAAGTTGCTCGGCGTGTCCTACATCCTTCTCGTCCCGTGCCCACCTGTCAACCACCATCGCGCTGTTTTGGACTTTGGCCGCAACAATGGACTTGGCGATGGCCACGGACTGCCTGTCGTCCGTAGCCGCGTTGAACTGGGCCAGACGCAGGTTGACGTTCCCGCTTTTGGCTCCCGACACGGTGAACCGGACGCTCCCGCCCATGTGCAGGGCGGCGACAGTGACTCCTCGTTGCGTGCAGGCACCAAGGGCCTGCGATGTGATTTGCGCGTTGCCCAGAATGACAAGGGTATCCACGGCTTCCAACGGGATGCGCTGCTTGCCGGCTGGCGCATCGACGATCAGCGAGCCCTTGCTGTGACGCACGCGGGCGCGGTGATCCCGGACATAGACGGTGCTCAAGAGTCGCATTGGAACACCACGGATGTCATGTAGTCGGTCACAGTGTGTGGTGCACTTGTGAGTTGGGGTAGGCAGTGGTGCAACAGCTGGCACTCTGTACAACGGGCATCGTTGGGTGCATCCGGTAGTGCGGTCGTCAGCAACTGTGCCCTGATTTGCTCAATGACATCGCACACGTCTCGGCGCAACGCCGTGGAGAATTCAACCGCCTCGCGACGCCGGGGGCCTCCATACCAGACAAACCCGTGGGGAATGTGTACACCCAACATTTCCTCCAGGCAAAGGGCTTGGGCACAAACTTGGAAATCCGCTGCTGAACCGTGCCGTACACCCGACTTGTACTCGACGGGGCGAACTTCCCCGTCTCTCATCTCGACGGCATCGGCGCGACCGGACAGCCCCAGCGTGTCTGACCAGAGGGGTATGGAACGCAGAACCTTCCAGCCTCGTTCCTGCCGGTGCTTCCCACTGTCTACGCGCCGATGTGCGCGTGTTCCCCGAACGATGTGGGCATTGTCGCTCCACACGCCGTCGCCATGGATCAACGCGCATTGCCGCGGGCAGTAGATGAAGTGCTCGATGGCGGAAATCAGGACAACGGGTTCGGGGTTCATATGCGTTCGGAGCCAAAAGCCTGCGTATAGTCGCCATCCGATTCATACTCAACGCTTCGCCACGCCGAGAATATGCCAAGCAGTGCCCACCGGGACTTGCTTGAAGGTTGCCATGTGTCCAAGAGCGCGTCAATGCCATTACAGTCAAGCGGCTGTTCCCAGGCCGGCCAATGGAATTTCTGCCGCCTCTCGTGCATTAGCCAACCTTTCTGCCGCACAGTGATGTTGGCAAAACGATCCAGACACCGGTCTCCCCCGGGGCCTCTTGCTGGCAACAGGGACAGACCGAAGAAGGCTAGCACCTCAACGACCGGGTTAACTAGGCGGTCGGTTTTGTCGGATGAAGCACCAAGGCGACCATGATCGAACCCCAGTCCGTTGTCGTTTGCAAGAGCCGGTTGTCCCATCAACGCATTCTGAATGTGGTTTGCGTTTTTGTCCACATGCTTGTGAACCTTCTTCAATCTGTGATGAAGCCATTTGATGGTTCCCGGCCCTGAGGGATCGAAAGGCGCATGTACTACGAGCCCATCTTTATCAACACAGAGATCGGTCATTGACGACGATAGTGTCCATGAGTGGCAGAGACCCCGTGCAACCTGAACGCGTTCCCTGAATGCCTCAACTGGAACTTTCCTCTGAAGGCCTGTAGTCCCTCGCCACGTCTCGGCGATGGGCAGATCTGCCAGGCCTCCCGCATCCGGCCACGACTCAATCAGGCACTCAACCGGGTCGGTGCCCTGTGCTGAGAGTACGGCCACAGGCGAACCGTGGGATGCCCAGTGCAACCGAATGCGCTGGTCCAGCACGGTTGTACCGACAGCTGCGAGCCAGGCATTCACCCAATCCGCAGGCAAACCCGAACATTGCACTTGGATCATTGTTCGGTCTCCTCAATGGTGTGGTCCCCCGCAGATACCCTATGGTCGGCAAGCGTGACGATGGCTTCCATGAGGGACAAACCCCAAGGACCAAGCCATTGGTTGAGGCCACGAAACCGGGCGGGTTGCTCCCAGTCCGCAATGGCGAGATTGGCAGAAGCCTGGACCCGCATGCCATCAATCAGGCTGGACACTTGCGCGGGGCTGTCGTCAGGAACCGGCATTGTGAACGGGCGGCCTTTCCCGTGATGGCTTGCGATCAGGTGAATGAGCAAGTCTTGTTCCTGTGGGGTGAATACGGCTTTCCTCTGTTGCAACCAGATACGGACAACTCGGGCAGACAATTCTTCGTGACGCCCGCCGCGGGGCCAGCCTGCGGCAGCGCGTGTCGCTTCCCAAAGGTGGCGGGGCGTGTTGGATTTGGCCCTCAGTAGTTTGGGGGAAGTGTCTTGCTCCGGATCAAAGTCGGGTTTCAGCCAGCGTTGAAACCGATGATCGGCTTTGCCGATGTCATGGAGTTGGCCCGCCTCTTCCGCAACGCGGACCAATCGAGGTGAAATGCCAATCTTCTCGGCAGTCCGCGTGGCCAGGTCGGCTACCGCCGCACCGTGAGCATCCAAACCAATTGCTTCAACAGTGTCCTGCACCAGCGATGTTTCATCCAAATCACTACTGTTCCAGGTGTTTTCCCTATCTGACGTATACAGGCGCGGGACACTGTGCCGTGATTGCTTGAGGTCCGGTTGCAGGGAGTCAACAAAATTACTCCACTCCAACTCTTCCCATGCGTCCGGCGCGGGAGCGGCCCGGATTGCATCCAAAAGCGCCAACACCGCCTTGTTGCTAGCGTCTTGGTCGGCCCCCTCGGCCTTGAATGCCCGCTTGCAGACATCGATGTACCCCTTAACGTCAACGCCGCACAGACGCTGGATTGCGGGTGCGTCAAGCGGCAGGCCCTGCCGGGGCAGGGACACGTCCATGACCGGATTGGACGCTTCGGGATTCCAACCGAATTCGTCCATCAGTCCGCGGTCCGCAGGCAGCACAATGCGGTCGCCCGGTCGCAAATCCACAGGTGTGACTGCCTGGATGGCGAGGTTGTCGGGGGCCAGCCGATGGATGGTTTCTGCCGCGTCCAACACCTCCCGCACTTCCCTGAGGGGAACTTCCATCGCTTCCCTGTCCGTGGCACGGGGCCAAAGGCGCTTGCCACCCTTCGGAACATGCGCCCGCCAGATCAAGGACACAGAGTACTGCGCTCCGCTGATGCCTGCGAAGTAGGGTTCCACCGGGGCTTCACCTTCGGGCGGGGTTGTCGTTTTCACCCACTCCCACAAAATACCCTGCATGACTTCCGGGGCGCGTCCGGTGTCCTCGACCGGATCTTGTAGGACCTTGGCCACCCTAGCAGGAGACAGGTCTACCTTGCCGGTCCCACCTTCTGCGATGGCATCCTGCAGTCGCTTGAGAACCTGCCCGGGCTCCGCGCCGTAGACCGGCCAGGACATTTCCGGCTTTTTGCCTTTGGGCGGGATGTGAACATACACCGCCCGCGCATGGACATGGTGTCCGAAGCGGTTTAGTCGACCCAGTCTCTGCGTGAGTGCCCGGACCCCGCACGCTTCTGTCACCATGAACTCGGCGTCAATGTCCGCGCCCACTTCCAGTGTTTGCGTTGCGACGACGATGAGGTGCTGTCGGCGTTGGCCGGTGATTGTATCGGCCATGCCTTCCTGCGGGTCCAGGATGCGTGCCCGCAGCCGTTCCGCTTCCCGCTCGCGCTGCCGGCCGGTGAGTAGCAGGACTTCGGCTTCCTTGCCATGCCGTTTCCGGACATGCTCGAAGGCTTTGCGGGCTGTGCCTGGCGTGTTGGCGAAAATGACAACTGCAGAAGGCGGTCTGCCTTTGAGCAGACTGGAGCACCCCTCGGCAAGCTGTTTCCCGGCCTCGCCCTTGCACTCTCGGATTTCCAGCGGCTTTGCGGCATGGATGCGCTGCTTGACAATTGGATGTGCCTTGTCGCTGTCGTCCAAGTCAAACCGTTGTCCGAGTTGTGCCCGTCCAGTTGCCGTTAGGGATGTCAACTGAGGCCTGGAACGACGTTCGCCGAGGATTGACACTGTGCCCGGCATACATTCGTCAAGGGCCGGGATCAGGTTCTGCAAGTGGGGAACGAGGTGTGCTTCATCCAGTAGAATCAGGCTGTCGGTCCCAGCCATTGCCGCATCGACGGAACGCAGCCGGGAGCCGTACCCGCGAAAGAGAAGGCGGGAGCCGTACATGGGCAAGGTGCAGAGGATGATGGTGGGGCATGATGGATTGATCGGAGTACAGCCGGCAATGCCGCCGCGAAGCCGAATGACGTCCAAGACCCGTGTGCGACCGACGGAGAGGGATTTGAGCTGCTGTTGAACCGCCAACACAGTCTGCAATGCCCGCCCGGTGACATGTTCCCGCGGATCCTCAAGAGTGTCCGCTATGTGCTTTGCGTGGGCGGCAGTGGCATCCACCAGCAACCGGCGGTTGACAACCCACCAGATGCGCGTCGGCGCAGTGCGTGCAGCCGGTTCCCGATCCGCCTGTGATGCGAGCCACCACACGGCAATGTCAAGGCACGAGGTTTTGCCCAGCCCGGTCGGAACCCCAATTTCCGCAGGCCATGCGCCGGTTTCAGCAACGCTATTGGCCAAGCGGTCCTGCCAGGGGAAAGGTTCGTGACAGTTGCAGGCTTGGTAGAACTCTGAGAATGTCGGCTTGAGTGTCATTGACTGCTGGTTGAAGTGTGCATGGATTCGTCCATCGGGATGCAGAGGCCAAACCCTCGCTGACGGCCTGCACCGATTACGACCGGACCCGGAATGGGTTCCTCAAACCGGATTTCCATGTGCGAGTAGGGGCGCGCGGGCCTTCCCGGACGATGGACCTCGGAAGGTGCAAGGTCAATCCCGCCGGAAACGAGCGGTGTGCGGGTGGAACGGAAGTCAACCGGTTCCGGCAATCCGGCATGAGCGCACCAAACCGCGAGGTCAGCTAACGAGATGCCTTGCCTTCGCCATTGTTCATGGATTGCAGGCACTGCAGTTGCCCATATGCGGGACTTCCGTCCCCAGCGGTCGGGGTGGATCGCCCATGGATGGGCCTCGCTGTCCTGGCACACCACCGACACATTGATGCCGCGTCCCGTCAGTTTGCGGATCGAAAAGGCAGCGTCGCGCGCTCGCCTACGGTCCAACGACGAGGCCCCCGAGGGCATCCACAAGGCCAATCCGTGAATGAGTCCGTTGGACCACTGGTAGCCGACATCGGGAAGGGCCAGGTACCGAGCCAGGGCGTCGTGGCCTTTCCCGTTGATACCGTGGCCATGCAATACCGGCGGCGGTTCACCGTACGCGAACTGGTACTTGACCAGCAAAGCCTTTTTGAATAGTTCCGTCATGTCCGAGACGCGCCGCCCGGACACTGCAGGCTCTACCCGTAGCCAGACCACCACCTGACCGCGGCCCAGCGAAGGTTGCACTTCCGTTGTCGGGTTGCAGTAACGGGCCTTGTGTTTCAGGGCATGGAACTGCGTTCGACTCAGGGACGGCCCCCGTTCGATCCATTGCTCGTGCATCCGGTCCCAGATGGCAAGATCGCCGGGTTGCGGGACGTTGACCCACGTTTGACCGTCCGGGTGCGGTGCGAAATTCTGGCATTCAAGGGTCGGTAGGCAGTCGGCCGACAGGACCTGCACGCGTGCCGGGGAATCCGCCGTGCCCAAGTAGCCGATGCGCGCTGCACGTCGTTGAAGTGCAGCGAAGATGTTGGGAGACGGGAGGGGTGTGTCCCATGTGTAGTAGATCATGGGCGTGCGCGGACAGACGCGCACTCCCGGCCAGACGCGTGTCCCTTTGCGGGCAGGGTATTCCTGGTGTTGGTTTCTGATGCTGGAATTGCGGTGCTCAACGACGTACCGCGGAAGGAGCGGTGTATGAGTTGGTTGAGGATCCGCGTAGATGCTGGGTGGTTGCAACCCTTCCAACCATTCCAGTTCCGACCCGTCGGTCACGCGACACGCAGTTCCAGTACCGTCGGCCGCAACAAAGGCGGCAAACAGACGGGCAGGCGACGGCGGCCATTCCCCTTGTGCCTGATGCCCGGTATTGGCTGTCCCGTCCGCATCGCCCCGAAACACGCCATGCAACAGTTCTACGGAAACAGAGAACATCAGTCTATGATCTCCGGCCAAGTGGAACGGATGGCTTTGGTCAAATTGGGCTTGGGTTTCAACACCGTTGGAGGTTGGTCCCATCCGGCCAACGGCACACCAACTTCAAGGGCGTGAACCTTTGCTTCCTGCAGGAGCGAATCTGTTGACTCGATTTCGCAAGGTTCATCCTCCACGCCCAGCCATATCTTGGTTGTGGACCGGGGGCGAAGGTCTGCACCTGATCGAAGCGAGAACGCACGCTCAAAGGCGATGCGGTGGGCATGCAGGCCCATGGCCACCAGCAGGGCACGAGCGGCCTCGTCGGTTGCAGGCGAGGTGCCCTGCCCCAGACTGACACGCCGAAGCTGGGCAAACGATACGGTGGCCAACTGGGTCACGCGCTGGAACGACACAGCGGCAAGCGCGGCATCGGTGCCTGTGAATGGTGTTTGTCCATGTCCGATTCCCGAAAGCTTGGAAGACGAACGCTTGTCCGACTTGGCACCGTTCCCTTTGCCGATGCTCCAGTCACCGAGATCATTGGAGTTGGCTCTCACCTCCTCGTCTGTGTTCAGGTTCAGGGGATCGCCCTTCAGCCCAAAGGTTCTGGTCTCGGTGCCAGCGGGGTTCCAGCCGACAATCTCCGAGACCCAAGCGCGGGCATGCTTGCTGTTGTGCCGCTTCTTACCGAGATGGGATTGCCAGAACCCGTACAGCAGGGCCTGCGGGAACCATGACATCAGTGGACCGCACTCGCCGGCGGTTGCCCCGAAAATGGATTGTCCAATCTCTGTCTTGAGGAAATCGGTGCCGTTCCAGGTCGAATCCCGCAGGTAGGCATCAGCATTGCGATGTGGAAATTGGAACGAGGACAGCAAGCGGAGTACATGCGACGGCAACGCCCCCAACTCGGCCAAATCCAAAATGAACTCCGGAAGGCCGAGCGGTTCCCGGTTGCGACGCAGGGCTTCTTCCAAGCGATTGGCTTGGGACGGCACGTTGTCAATGACGATTACCGGTGTCGGTTCTGCATCGGAAGTGTCGGCGAACCGCTTATCCAGTTGGTACTGGCCGCCCGTGTACACGGCCGGTTTGACAAGCCCGGTCGGTCCCGACAGTGGTTGCAGGTCAGTAGCCATCTTGATACCCGCGTCGAAGGAATCGTCGGAGCAGCCATCCAGCAGTCGTTTAAGGTCAATACGGAGCATGACACACCCTCTGGTGTTCTGTACGGTCCTATGGTAAGGCAAACTAGGATAACATGTTATGGGGCTTACACACAACCCTAAACCCGGGATGGGCACTGTTTCAATCTCGTTGATATTGGTTGCGGGCCGGCAAGGGACGAGGGGCCCTGTTGTTTTTGGTTAGATGAAACCAAGTGTAGGGGCCCCTCGTCGTGGACTTCAGTCCCAGTTCCTGCCGACCCCGAACGCCAACAGGCGTTGCCTGACGACCCGGGCGCCTGCCCCCATTGCGGGGCCTGCGCCTGGCGGCGCAACGGCACCTACCCCCGCCATCTGGTCGTGCTGGGACGGCTGTGGGTGCAACGTTGGCAGTGCAAGGCCTGTCTGGGCAGCGTCTCGCCCCTCCCGCCAGCGTCCGCAGACCTTCCGCGAGCTGGTGACCGACCTGTACGTGCACGGTGTCAGTTTCCGGGGTCTGTCCCGCCTCCTGGCCCTGCTGGGCCGCGGGGTGGGGGCCGCCACCCTGTGGCGCGACGTGCAGGCAGTGGCCCCGGGCCTGATGCCCGACCCGCCGGCGGACCTGCCGTCGTGGGTCAAGGTAGACGAGACCTGGCTGTCCCTCGGGGGTGCCAAGCGTCCGGTGGCCGTGGTCCTGGGCCCCAGGGCGAACGGCTAGACCTGCGCCTGAGCGGCTCCGGCCTCGACTGGGCCGACTGGTTCACGGGCCTGGCCGCGTGCGGGGTGCAGGGGCTGACGACCGACGACGACCCGGTCTACGGGCCGGCCTTGGAGGCGGCAGGCCTGGACCGGCAGCAGTGTACCGTGCACATGCAGCGCACCGTGGGACGGCACATCCGGGGTCTCGACGGGGACGACCTGACCCATCTGGACCGGGTCCTGCTGCCCATCCTGCGACGCCGGGCCCGGGCGCGGCCGCCGGAGGCCGGCCCCGTTCTGCTGGCGCTCTGGGAGGCGGGCAGGACCGCGTGCGCCTGCACCCGGAGGTGCGGAAGCTGCTGTGGCACCTCGTGGAGCGCTGACACGAACTGGTGAGTAGCCAAGGGAACCCCAGGGTTCCCGCCTCCACCAACTGGCTGGAGGGCTGGTCGGGTGCCATCCAGGCGCGCTTCAAGCCCCGGGCCCGCCTGACGCGGAGGCTGAAGACCGAAGCCGGCACCCGCAACTTCGTGTGCCTGATGGCCCGCGGCATGGCCTGAAGTGAGGCTGGGAACCCGCCGGGACAGAGAAGGCCCATGACAGACAGCCCGCAACCAATCTCGTTGAGAACTGTTCAGCAACCGTGTTGAAATTCGAGCCCCACCAGTCGTGAGCACAGGTTCCTGCTGCCAAGGAACCTGGTCCTGGATCACACCGTTCAGGATGAGGAGCAGCTTGCACGGGACTGCGACGAGCACTACCTTCCCGGGCTTGCCCCGTCGGCACAAACGGGTGTAGAAGTTGCAGATGGCGGGGTTATAGCAGGTGGCGGTTACGGTGGTCATGCAGAGGCTCGTGCGCATGGAGGCGCGACCGCCCAGACGCGGCGCTGTCCCGGTTAGGGGGCGACAGCGACCCGTGCGGCCATTTCGCGTCCGTTGAGACGGCCCAGTTCCGGCAACCCACACAGTCGCCCCGCCCAATTTAGATGCAATCGCCCTGGCCTGAGGGCTGTCAATTCAGGATGCGCGAGATGCCTTCCGTTAGGACCGCGGCACTCATTTCCCCCGTCACCTTGGCCCTGATGACGCCACTGCGGTCTATGAAGTAAGTGGTTGGAATGCTGCGCACGTCGTAGTCCGCGTGCCCCTGACCTCTCGCAGCGTCCACCGCGAGTTCGTAGTTGATGCCGAACTCGTCCGCCATGGCCCTGGCCCCTTCCGCGTCGGACGGCACCACGACCCCAACCACGCGTACTTCCTGTCCAAAGCGCCTGGTGGCCTCCACCAGTTCCGGGATCTCCCGGCGGCACGGGTTGCACCAGGACGCCCAGAAATTGAGGACCACGGGCACCCCCACCCCGTTGACAACGTTCGCAACGGCAGGATCCTCCAGCGACACCAGTTGGATCGGCGGAGCCGCATGGCCGATGAACGGACCGGCCGAGTCTTCCAGCACCGCGGATGTGCGGCCAGGTGCCGACACCCAGATCCATGCCGAACCGAGAACAAGCGTCAGAAGCGTGGCCGCCAGCCAGAAGCGTGCCGGGGAAGCCGGCGGCACGGGACTGGTGGTTGGGTGGGCCTGGGTGGACATTGGTTCACGACCATGTTGAATGAAAGGTTCCGGGCCGATCGGTGCGCTCGTAGGTATGGGCGCCGAACAGATCCCGCTGGGCCTGAATGAGATTGGCGGGCAGCCGTGCGCTCCGGTAGGAGTCGTAGTAGGCGAGGCTGGCCGACAGCCCCGGCACGGGAATGCCGGCCTTGACCGCCTCCGCCACCATGGTGCGCCAAGCCGGTAGACGCTGCGCCAAGGCGGTCCGGAACTCCCCGTCCAGCATCAAGTTGGGCAGGTGCGGATCCCGCGCGTAGGCCTCCGTGATGCGATCCAGGAAACGGGCGCGAATGATGCAGCCACCGCGCCAGATGCGGGCGACCTCTCCCAGATTCAGTTCGTAACCGTATTCGTCGCTGGCCAGGCCCAGCAGTGCCATGCCCTGTGCATAGGCGCTGATTTTGGCGGCATAGAGCGCGGCGCGCACCCCTTCAACCAAGGTTGTCCGGTCCACGTCTCCCGGAGACGCGGCAGGGCCGGGCAAGACCCTTGACGCCGCCACCCGCTGGTCCTTGAAACTCGACACGATGCGGCCCACCACCGCCGCGTTGATGGTCGGGATCGGCGCCCCCAGGTCCAGGGCATCCTGGCTGGCCCACTTGCCCGTGCCCTTCTGGGCAGCTTTGTCCAGGACCATGTCCACCAGATCGTTGCCGGTTTCCTCGTCGCGGGTTTTGAAAATGGTTGCTGTTATGTCAACCAGAAAGCTGTCAAGCTCCGCGGCGTTCCACTCGCTGAACGTGGCGGCCAGCTCCCGGTTGTTCAATCCTCCCAGGTCGCACAGGATTTGATAGGCCTCCGCGATCAACTGCATGTCTCCGTATTCGATGGCATTGTGGACCATCTTGACGTAGTGCCCGGCGCCCCTGGGTCCAATGTAGGCGACACAGGGTTTGCCGTCCCGTTCGGCCTTGGCGCTGATCGCGGTCAGTATGGGCTCGACTCCGGCCCACGACTCCCTCGATCCGCCGGGCATGATGGAAGGTCCCCATAAGGCACCTTCCTCGCCGCCGCTGACGCCGATTCCCATGAACTCCAGACCGGCCGCTGCCACCTCCCGGCTGCGCCGCTCGGAGTCGGTGTAATGGCTGTTGCCGCCGTCAATGATCAAGTCCCCTTGCTCCAGCAAGGGAACAAGCTCTCTGATCACCGCGTCCACGGCCCCGCCGGCCTGCACCATCACCATGACTTTGCGGGGCGGCTTGAGATCGGCCACGAATTCGGGGAGTGTTTCCCATCCCGCAACGGAAACGCCCGCATGGGCGTTCACGAACTCCGTCATGCGCGCGGTGGTCCGGTTGTAGACCGCCACGCGGTACCCGTTGCGCGCCATGTTCAGGACCAGGTTCTGGCCCATCACAGCGAGACCAATCAATCCAATGTCAGCTGTAGGCATAGGCGTCCTTCAAGTCGGGGCGCGGGCGGAGCGACAGCCACATCCGCACCCAATTCGGAAAAATCAAGCGGCAGTTGCCGGACAGGCGAATCCGACCGGCACTCCAAACTTGGCGAGGCGGGCATCAGGTCACAGTTTGTGAACGCACGTCCGAAACCGGCGGCCTCCGGGAAGCACAATCGGGGAACCGATTCCGGCTCTCTTCGCCGGACCCGCCAACCGTTGCTGCTGTCATCCTTTCCACATGCATTGGACTGTAGGCGCGCTGTTTCGCGAACGAGGCCAGCCACACGCGAAGGCTCAAACGCCGGTCGGCTCGCCTCTGCGGCGGGGATCCTGCCCGACGATGTCACCGGACCCCACTTCTCCCTCGGTTGGAAACGCATCTGCTCCAGTTCGAGAGTGCACCTGGACGTTGCGTCCAATTTTGTAGCCGGGCGGCACACGGGAATTGAGACCAATCAATGTCAGGCCCGTGTTGAGCACGTCGGCCAGTTGCCGGTTGGGAGCCTCGTCCTCTCCGTGCCCGACCAGGGCGCCCGCGCCAATCACGGTGTCGTCGTCGATTACGCACCGGTCCACCACGGCGTCGGCGCCAATGTGCACGTTCCGCAGGACCACGGAATTGGTCACGCGGGCCCCAGCCTCGACCACCACTCCGGGGGACAGCACACTGTGCCTTACCGTTCCGCCCACCCGGCATCCATTGGAAACCAGGCTGTCGGACACGTCGGAATCCGGTTCAATGCGTGCGGCCGCCTGCGTTTCGCTGCGGGTCCGCACGACCCATTGGCGATTGTACAGGTTCAGGGCCGGCTCGTCGGCGATCAGTCCCATGTTGGCTTCCCAATAAGCCTGGACGGTACCCACATCCGCCCAGTAGCCCTTGTACTCGTAGGTGTGGATCCTGGCATCCCGTTCCAGGAACCACGGAATCACGTCGCGGCCGAAGTCGTTCAGTTCCGGATGGGAAATCAGGGCATCGGCCAGAGCGTTTACATCGAAGACGTAGATGCCCATGCTTGACATGGACCGGCGGCTGCGGCCCGGCTTTTCCTCAAAGGCCAGCAGGCGCTGCTCCTGGTCCGACACCAGCATCCCGTAGCGAAAGGCGTCGTGCGGCGACGTGATGTGGCGTGTCCCGACAGTGGCTTCGCTGCCCCGTTCCATGTGCTGCCGCAGCATGGGACGGTAGTCCATGAGGTACATGTGATCCCCCGCCAGGATGAGCACGTCCGTGGCGCCCTGATTGCGGATGAAGTCGAGGTTGCGCCGCACCGCATCGGCGTTGCCGCTCTGCCAGCCGCCCCACATTCCCCCCATATAGGGTTGCAGCAGGCGCACGCCGCCGGTGGCGCGATCCAGATCCCAGGGTTTGCCCACGCCGATGTGGTCGTTCAGGGAACGGGGCATGTACTGGGTCAGAACCCCGATGTTGTACAGCTCGCTGTTGGTGAGATTGCTTAGCGGAAAGTCGATCAGCCGGAACTTGCCGCCGATGTACAGGGCCGGCTCGGCCCTGGCCTCCGTGAGCGCGCCCAGGGTTTCGCTGGCGCCCCCCGCCATGATGAGGGACAGGATGCGATCCGAGGAAGCCGACTTCATAAACCTGCCGTCCTTCAACCGATGGTGGAGCCGTCCGCCACGACCCCGTCCGGCGGAAAGTGCGACGCGTCCGCGTCCGCCGCAATGTGAACGTTGCCGCCGATGACGGAGTGATCGGGAATGAAGGCTCCCTTGCCCACCACGGTCAGCCCGGTGTGGAGCCGGTCCGGGTGAACCTGGTTGGGATCGCAGTCGCCGGACACGCCAATGCGGGCACCGGCGGCGACCACGACCGACTTGTCGAGGATCGCATTCTCAACACGCACTCCGGGTCCAATCCACGTGTCGCTCATGAGAACGCTGCGGACAACCTCGGCGCCCACGCTCACCTGAACCCCGGGGCTCAGCACCGAGTCGTGAACCTTGCCCTTGATCACCGACCCGTTGCAGACCAGCGACCGTGAAATCTGCGCCTGGGCCGACACCTTGGCCGGCGGGTGTTCGGTGGACCGGGTCAGGACGGGCCATTCCCGCGTGTACATGTCCAGGGGCGGATCCGGTTTCAGCAGGTCCAGGTTCGTGGACCAGTAGGAGTCCAACGTACCCACATCCACCCAGTAACCATCGAAGTTGAAGGCATATACCCGATCGTTGCGTTCGATCATGGCCGGAATGACATGCTGGCCGAAATCGTCGCGGGGATCCTCGTCCGTGCCTTCCCGCAAACGTTGCACCAGCCGGTTCGTCGAAAAGATGTATATCCCCATCGAGGCCAGGTTGCCCTTGTCCATGCCGGGCGGCTTTTCGTGGAACTCCAGAACCCGGTTGGCGTCGTCGGTCTCCATGATGCCGAACCGGGGCGTTTCCTCCAGCGGCACCGGCATGACGGCGACCGTCAGGTCGGCCTCGGTGCGCCGATGCTGCTCCAGCATGGGCATGTAGTCCATCTTGTAGATGTGATCTCCCGACAGGATGAGGACAGCATCCGGATCGTGATCCTCGATGAAAAAGAGGTTGCGCAGGATGGCGTCGGCGGTACCCGTGTACCAGGCCTGTGCGTCCGGCGCGGTATAGGGCTGGAGCACACGTATTCCGCCCTGTGCGCGGTCCAGGTCCCACGGTTTGCCGATGCCCAAGTGGTCCTGGAGGCTGTGCGGCTGATACTGGGTCAGGACCCCGACCGTGGAGATGCCGGAATGTACGCAGTTGCTGAGCGTGAAATCGATGATGCGAAACTTGCCCGCGAAAGGCACCGCGGGCTTGGCCCGTTGCTCCGTCAAGGACATCAACCGGGTCCCGGCACCGCCGGCCAGGATCATCGCCAAGGTCTTGATGTCAACAGCTCCCTACAAGTCGACGTGGCCCACCGGATGACATTATGAACGAAAGGCTGCCCTATCGTGCAGTGTCAAGCGGCTTGAGTGACGGCCGTTCCGGACCGGTTGTCCCGGCGGCAGATACCACAACGTGCCCGTGGCCGCTCGCGGTTCAGGACCGACACCCGGGCCACGGAAACGGCGCGCGACCTTGCGGCAGGTGCAGGAACCAAATCCCGCCAATGGTATAATTATCAGTTGCGCTGGCCTGCCGCCGCAGGCCGACGCTGTGTTAAGCGAACTAGTGATTTCCCCGCGATTCCGCCCTGTCGACTCGGAGTTCCTGATTGATGCTGCGCAAGACGTTGGACCCTCACTTCTGGACATCAGAGTTTACAGTCACCGACGGGGATCTTGACTTTCTGTACGAGCAACTGGCAACCGGCCAACTGGGTGCCCCTGCACCGTTCGAGAAGCTTGCCATCAGCCTGATTGAACACCATCAGGCCCGCGAAAACAGCCAGATCGAAAAAATGCTGAAGCTGGGCACCATGTACCAGCCCGGCAAGAAGTTTGCCCACGACCAAACCCTGGTGTTCACCGCCATGGACTACCGCACCGGCACGGTCATGGACATTCGGAACGGCTACAACCCCGAACACGGCAGGTTTTCCGTACTTCAGGTCCTGATGGCCGACCCCGAGGAAATCTGCGAATTTGCCGCCCAGCTCAGGACCAAGCATCCGCTCAACGACCTGGGCGAAGAGGACTTCAGTGCCGCCGGCATGCTCACTTCGGAAGAAGTCTTCGAACAGCACGAGGAAGAGATTGAGGATGTACTTCGGTACGCCCTGGTCGAGGGCCCGAGATCCGGCGAATTCATCGAATGGAATGGCGGATGGCTGCTGCGCGACCAGCTCGTCGAAGTGGATGAACTCAGCCTAAACATGGCGGAAGCCAAGATTTACGACGAGGAACGGCCCGTCTTGTCCTCGGAAATTCTTGGCATCCTCGATTTAAAGGCCGACGAACTCAGTCCGGAACTCCTGCAACTGAGTCTGGATATCGGACTGTCACAGGATGCCCGGTTCGAGGAAGTCATGGCCGGTGGCGTTGCCTGTTGGCACCGCGCCGGCGCTCTTCCGGCGGCGGCCCGATCCGTACCCGTTGCCCTCCAGCCGGTCAGGGTCAACTACGTCTATTCGACATTCACCAGCGATCTACTCAGCCTGGAGGCGAACCTGGCGGACGAGTGGTCGGAGCGCCAACCGCAACTCGACACGCTGGGACAGGTGCACTTCGTGCTTCTGTACCCGCACTGGCTACACGGCACATTGCCCGTCACCGGGCCGATGGAAGAGCTCCTGGATCTCGATCCGGACTTCAAGACCCGGATCGAGGTGCGCGATCCGGTGCACGGAGGCACGATGGAATGCTGGTACGTGCCCGAGGGCCGCTACATTTGCGGGTTGGAGGAGTTCTACCCGAACCACAACATCCCGGCCGGCGCCAACCTGTATGTCGAGCGTCGTTCGGACGGCACGATTACCCTCAACTTCAACACGCGTCGGCCAAAACAGGAGTGGTTCTGGACCCTGAACGCGGTTGAGGATCCCCTGCTGGACGGGGAGGCCGGTGAAACGGCGCCACTCAGGCTTGAAATCGACCGGGCCAAGTCCATTATGACGATTGGCTGCGAACTGGACACGCATCAGGCCGTTGCCTGTACGGACGAGGCGAAACTGGCCGAATACAGGACCCTGTTCCGGAACCGCGAGAGCGGTAACTCCATATTCAACCTGGTGGAGGAAGTCGCGATGGAGCTCCTCAAGAAACCGGACAGCACCGTCCATGCCAGTACCGTGTACAGCGTGGTCAATGCCATCCAACGCTATGCTCCCGGTCTGGTGATCCATGCCCTGACCTCCAATTCCCGACTGCGCAGCATGTCTGATCCCCGCGAGTTCGGACTGACCAACTGACCCCACACAACGAAAGGCACCAACCGCGACCTCAGGGAGAAAAGTCTGCAAGATGTCAGAACAGTCAACGCGCGTCCACGCATCCCGTCGCTTCGGTCCGGGTGTGGACACGGAGTTCCACATCGACCTCGACTGGTGGGCCAACAGCAGCCTCGACTACCGCTTTCATCTGTACCAGCAGTTGTGCGACGAATGCCGACAGCGGTTCCGCACCCACGTGGACACGGAGGAGGTCGACTGGGTGGACGCGGAAACCGGCGAGGTCCGCAGGGTGGACGCCCTGAAGGAGTGCTTGCGGATTAACTGCACCCATCAACCGGATTTCATCGACGACACGCTGCCCCTGACGGCCGCGTGCTTCCGGATCTTTTTGTCCAATGACAACAGACCCTTGTCGCCCACCGAGTTGAGCGGCATCTTCGAGCAGTCCGGGGCATCCCGCCGCAGCCACTGGACCCCTAAGGAGATCCTCCGGATCCTCAACAGCAAACAGGTGTTTCTGGGCATTCGTCCAGCTCCCTCTGCGCCCTGAGCGGCGCGGGGCACGGTGCGCGCGCCGTCCCGCCAACATCGCTCCCGACAAGATCCCCCTCCGGGGACGGTGGGCAATTCGGGCCCGATTGCAAGGGGCTTGCGCCGTCCGCCACCGACTACTGGCACAATGCTGGGCGATGTCCGCACACGATTCCCAACACAGTTCCCTGCGTTGTTTCAACCGCTGCGGGAACACGGCCGCGTACCCCGTCGACGAGGTCGTATACCGCTGCCCGGCCTGCAATGGGCTGCTTGAGGTTCAACACGATCCGCAGCTGCTGGCCAGCCGTTCCGGCCGGGAGTGGAGAATCCTGTTTGACGGACGCAGCGGATCCAGCGCCTACCCCGTAGGCAGCGGTGTATGGCGCTACCGCGAGTGGGTCATGCCGGACCTGGCCGACGATCACATCGTCAGCATGTACGAAGGCAACACCAACCTGTTTCGGGCCCACGCCCTGAGCCGGCATCTGGGACTGGCGGACCTATGGGTCAAGATGTGCGGCAACAGCCACACGGGCAGCTTCAAGGACCTTGGCATGACGGTCCTGGTAAGCGTGGTCAACCGCATCGTGCAACGCGGCGACAGCGACATCCAAGCCGTTGCCTGCGCGAGTACCGGAGACACGAGTGCGGCCCTGGCCGCCTACGCCGCCGCCGCCGGCATTCCCGCCATCATCTTTCTGCCCAAGGGCAAAATCAGTCCCGCCCAGCTCATTCAGCCGATAGCCAACGGTGCCCACGTTCTGGCCCTGGACACGGACTTCGACGGTTGCATGCAAGTGGTGCAGGCCGTCACCGCCGACCGGTCCATCTACCTGGCCAACTCGATGAACAGCCTGCGGATTGAAGGACAACAGACCGTGGCCATGGAGATTGTCCAGCAGTGCGGCTGGGAGGTGCCCGACTGGGTCATCGTGCCCTCGGGCAACCTGGGCAACATCAGTGCCATGTACAAGGGCTTCCAACTGATGCGGACATTGGGTGTAGTCGACGGGATGCCGCGTCTGGTGGCGGCACAGGCGGAGAAGGCAAATCCGTTGTACCGGAACTTCCGGAACGGATTTGTGGGAAACGAATCCGTGACCGCAGAGTCCACACTGGCCTCAGCCATCCAGATCGGCAATCCGGTCAGCTACGACAAGGCCGTGCAGGCGATCCGGGAATCCGATGGCCTGGTGGTGTCGGTGACCGAACACGAACTTGCCAATGCGGCGGCCCTGGCGGATCGGTCCGGCATGTACACCTGTCCCCACACCGGGGTTGCCCTGGCCGCCTTGATGCAGCTCGTGGATCAGCAACAAATCCGAGAGCACGACCGCGCCGTGGTCGTAAGCACGGCCCATGGCCTGAAGTTCACAAAGTTCAAGACGGACTATCACCTCGCAGGCCTGGAGGAAGTGGAAAGCACGCTGGCCAACCCCTTGCGGGAGCTGCCGGCCAACGTGGATGTGGTGAAAGAGGAAATCCACCGTATGCTGAACACCGCCGGTGGACACTGACGGTTCGGTCCGGCAACCCTCGGTGAACACCGGGAACACGCCGTTCAGCCAAGGGCGCATGGACTTCCCGTGGGAACCCCTGACCGCGGAAGACCATCGACGCACCCTGCGGGATTGGCAACGCGGCAAGGGTCTGCTGGGCGGCGATCCGCGCCTGCGGCCATCCGATTCGCTGGAACCCGCATGGGCCGAGGGGCAGCGGTTCATCCGGTCCCTGATGCTTGACACGCCGGAATCGAAAGCCGCCGCGCAATTTCTGGAGAGCCGCGCAGCCGCCCGAGCCTTCGAGCTGGAAATCGGACCGGCCCGAGCCGACTTCATCCTGAACCGGGCCCGCCGCGAACCGGACACCCTCTTTTTGGGAGTGGAAGTCTTGACCGCAGCCGTCCGACGCGCCCTGGTTCGGGTCGCCAGGCAGGGCTTGGACAACGTTTGGTTCTGCGACGACGACGTGCGATTCGCCATGCCTAGGCTCTGCACAAGTCGATCCCTGACGGCGGTGCATGTGCTGTTCCCCGATCCGTGGTGGAAACGCAGGCACCAGTATCGAAGGCTGATGTCCCCGCCGTTCCTGTCCATGCTGGCGGAACACATGGCACCGGGAGGCCTTTTGCACGTCAGGAGCGATGTACCGGATTTCATGGCCTGGACAGGTTGGCTTGTGGAGCAGTCCCCGGACTTCCAGCCGCCCGACATGTCCCTGGCCTGCCGGTTGCAACCCTATCAGCCGACCCATCGCGAACTGTGGTGCAGATCGCACGGCCTCCCGATATCCGTCCTCTGCTGCCTCCGGGCCTAGCTCCCCAAACTGAACCCCTGCATCCGGTTTACCCGACATGGCCGTCATCCCCCAGTGGTATCTTGACAACTACAGCCCGGACCGCGACACCGAAGACGGTTCCGCGGTCCTGCCTCCGTTCACCGTGGTGATTCCGACCTTCAACGAAGCGGAGTCCTTGCTGCCGATTCTGCATGTCGTCCGACGCATGGCCGATGAGGTGCTGGTCGTCGACGGGCACAGTACGGACGGGACGGAGCAGGTGGCCGCCGCCGCCGGGGCAACCGTCCTGCGCGACAACGGAATGGGCAAGGGTGCCGCCGTGCGGCAGGGCCTGCTGGCCGCGCGCAACGAAATTGTCGTCCTGATGGATGCGGACGGCTCCCACGACCCCACTGAAATCCCCAGCCTGATTGGTCCCATCGTGCGCAACGAGGCCGACCATGTATCGGGGTCCCGCATGATTGGCGGCAGTGATGAACTGCATGCCACCGTCAAGCAGTCCGTTCGGCTGTTTGGCAGCCAGGTCATTACGCTGTTCATCAACTACAGCCAGGGGGTCCGCATGACCGACTGCCAGAACGGCTTCAGGGCTATTCGGCGCTCGGTGGCCCTGGACCTGGGGTTGACGGAGGACATCCACACCATCGAGCAGGAGATGATCATCAAGACCATCCGCTGCGGATACCGCCTGCGCGAGATGCCCAGTCATGAATTCCCCAGGGCCAACGGCGAATCGACATTCCGCATCCTGGACGTCTGGCTGCGCTTCGGGTTGACGGTGCTCTACTTCCTGTTCTGGTGGTCCCCGGAAAAACGAAGTCCGACGACGGTCTGACTCCCGGAGCTCCTGAATCGTCCGTCCCGGAAACCCGCTGCGCGCAGTTCCGTTTCCATGCCATGCACACAACCGGTCCGAAGCCCTGGCCCGAGGGTCGTGAACGACTCTGGATTGCCGGTTTGCTGTTGCTCTTCGCGCTGCTGGCCGCGTACTTTAGCATCGCGGTTCCCGCCTTTGAAACCCCTGACGAGTTTCAGCACCTAGCGTTCGTCCAGCATGTCGTGACCTGGTACGACCTGCCGCGTTCGGAACCGAACACGCCGGGTCTCTGGCAACAACAGGGCACCCAAGCACCCCTCTATTACATCGCCGGCGCGATCCTTACGGGGTGGATCGATCTGTCGGACTTCCCGGTTTTGGCCAACCGCATCAACCCGTATGCCCATCTGGGTTTGGAAACGGCCACGGAGAACCGAAACTACTTCCTTGCCCACAGCGACGACGGTTGGCCATGGTCGGGCGCATTCCTGGCCCTGCACATCCTGCGCCTGTGGTCCATCCTTCTGTGTTGCATCACCCTGTGGGCAACCTACCGTTTCGTCAGGTTGTTCCTGAATCCAGCCGTGGCCCTGTCCACCGCAGCGGTGTTCGCATTCGTGCCGCAATTTGTGTTCATCGGGGCCGCCGCCAGCAACGACAACCTGATCGCCGCAGCAGCCGCAGTGCTGATTTGGCGCTTGGCGGATTGGATGCGCTTTGGGGAAGATCCGCACCACCCGCAGGACCGGCCGATCGCAGTTCGCCAGGGATGGTCGCTGGGGGCCTGGCTCGGCATCGCGCTCGGGGCCAAGCTAAGCGGCATCGGGCTGACGGCCGTGGTTCTGATGGCCTTGGCCTGGATTGCCTGGAGGCGCGGCGACGGCCGGTTCGTCATCGATGCGGGTTGGCGGTTGGCAGTTCCAGCTGCGATGGTGTCCGGGTGGTGGTACGTCCGCAACCTGGCCATGTACGGCGATCCACTGGCGTGGAACATTTGGGAAGCCAACATCGACCTGCGCCGGGAAGTCTTGACTGTTTCCGGGCTGGCTCGCGAGCTGCCGGCCATGTTTCGCAGCTTCTGGGGAGTCTTCGGTGGATTGACGCTTCCCTATCCGGAGGCGGTTTACACCGCTTTGGGCATCCTGACCCTCATCGCGACAGTCGGCTTTCTGCTGTGGGTTTGGCAACGGGCCCGTCGCCTGGAACCCGAACAGTACCTCTTTCACAACGTCCGATTCATGCAGGGGATGCTGGCCTTCACCTGGCTTGGCATCCTGCTGGCGGCTTGGATGCGATTCATGCTGGTTGCACCGGCGGCACAGGGCCGGTACCTGTTTCCGGCCCTCCCGGCCCTGGCCCTGGCATTCGGATTGGCAATATGCCTCTGGCCCACTGGCATCCGCCATGTCGCGGCCGCCATTCCGACCGGCCTTTTCCTGCTGTGCGCCGTAACGCCCACGTGGATTATCGAACCGGCCTTTGTGCCACCCGCGTCCCTGCGCTACGCGGATGCGGACTGGGAAGTTCGCAGGGACCGGACCGGTCCGGCCGACGAACATCCCAGCATGCTGCTGTCCGCCATTGACCTGCCATCCACGGTGACTCCCGGGCAACCAGTCCGGGTCCACCTGCAGCTGGCGGCGGTCGCGCGGCCACAGTCCGACTGGGCCCTGTTCCTGCACCTGCGCGACCGCGACGGCAACATCGTGGCGCAGTTCGACTCGTTTCCCGGAGGCGGCCTTTGGCCGACTACGCAATGGCCCATTGGAGAAGAGCGGCAGGAACGGATTACCGTATCGGTGCCCGCGCATGTGGAACCCGACGCGGAGCTGGTCTGGGTGTTCGGCCTGTACCATCCGGGCCATTGGACTCGCACCCATTGGGTGGACACGGAGCACGTCGGACCCATCAACCGGGATGCGACCCCCAACGAACTGTTCCTGGGTACGTCGCGCGTGGTGCAACCAGTGGCTGCGGAGGGCTGACGGAGGGTGCCGGTCGCGAAATCTCGCTCCGGGGGTTGGCGGATTGCGCGGGGACCCGCATCGGGCAACCTGCGCACGCGGCTAGTGAGCCGTCAGGCTTACGTCCCCAATGTAGCTGGTGTAGTCGTGTCCACTGGCATGGATGCGGACATAGGTGATCGTCTCGGGCGGACTCAGAGCCAGCAGGTTGAAGAGATCCGGGGACTCGTAGGCAAACCAAGTACTTTGCGGGATTGGTTCCCCGTTCTCGATCCAGTATCCGGCGATCGGTTCGCGGTAGTAGAAGCCGTGCCCCCAGGCCTGTTCCTGCCCGTAAATGTCCGTGTAGCCAATCTCGACACGCATCGGAAATTCGGAGCTCAGCACGCCCGCGCCCGGCAGGGACTGGTAGTCGATGCGCACCGTTAGGCGAAGGTACAGGCTCTCATGCAGACTGACATTCCGATCAACGGCTTGGCGCAATTCGAACTGGTTGTGGGCATTGTCACCGACGGCACGGTGGAAGCGGATCACCCAGCGGCCGTCCTCCTGTACACGCTCCATGGTCGGAGGCGGGATATCGCTCGCCACCACAGCGCGGGACCAGTTCTCGTCGACCGGCACCTCAAAGCGTCCATCGGTCAGGATTTCTGAGCCGATGTCCGGAACCGGCTCCGAAATGCGGTTGTGCTCGAAATTCAGCCGCTGGCCCTCACCCAACCGGAAGGCCACTCCATTCCGGCTGTGGCCCGCCACCTCCCCGTTGATGGCGACCACTTCCGTCTGTCGGCTTCCCACCGACAGACGAAACACGCCTTCGTGCAGTTGGACCGACCCGTGCGGGGTCTTGACCTGCATCCGGATCGACTGGCCTTCCGGCATCAGCGTGACAACCCGGATCTGGCCCTTGGTCAGAACGAGATCCACCAAATGGTCGGCGCCGTTGCCCGGAAACAGCGGACGTTCGACCTTGAGGATGTCGAGGATGGTGTCTGATGAAATCTGGACTGAATTGAGCATGCCGCCCGTGGCCCGGGAACGAAACAGTCCCAACACCCCTTGGGTTGCCTCTCGCTGAGTCACCAGGCGGCTGCCGCGGTTGATCTCGGTGACCGGGGAGGTTACCGCGACGGCATCGGCATGCCCGCCGTTGTGCAGGTACACCGTGCCAATCGTGGACTGCAGCAACAGTTCGCCCCGTATGGTGGCGTTGCGGTAGGTGAACACGGACCCGGCTGTGATCAAGGCGGCCAGGAGGCAAAAGCAGGCAAAGGAGACCAGAATCACGGTCCACGCAAAGCGGACGGGATCCGCCCGCCGTCCGGCCCACTGCACTTCGCTGTCCTCCGAATATGCGGAGACCGCGGGAGAATGCCGATCCAGCCGGTGCCGCGCGGCATCCCCCCGAGTCCGATCGGCGGAAACGGGCATTAGGCCGAACTCCCCTCCGGGGGACCGGCTCCCAACGGGACCATGACTTCGGCCCTCAACTGAAGGTGCTCCCGGACGGATCGGTATCCGTTTCCAAACGGTCCAGGGCCATCTCCACCGCCAGCCGCTGCTCCTCGTCTGCCGTTTCGCCGGCGTAGGTCAGGGCGCGCCACGCGACGGCACCGCCCAGATCGCCCAAGGCCGCAATGGCGCCGAGACGCAGCTTGGGCTCTTCCTCGAATTCCACCACGTTCAGGCAAATGTCCAGGAAGCCTTGCAGTCCCAGCCGTCCGGCCGCGCGCAGGGCCGCGGCCCGAACATCGAGCTCCGGGTCCTCGTGCCAGATGCCGAGAACCACCGTTTCCCAACCGGGGTCGGTGCTGTTGGCAATGCCGGCCAACGCTGCCTCCCGGCGCACCTCCCATTCCGACAGCAGGTTGGCAGCCAAGGTCTCACGCACTTTTTCCAAGCCGCAATAACCCAGATTGGCGAGAGCCACCGCGACCAGCTCGGGGGCATCCTCCGCCGACCAGTCAATCAACCTCGCGGCGGCGGCGGCCTGCATTCCTTCAGGCCACGATTTCAGTTCACCGGCCAACAGAAACCGGCCCAAGGTTTCGGCTGCGGCAAGGCGGACCCAGTCGTCGGTTTCGACCTTGGCCTGGGCCAGCAGGACCTCCAGGCTGGCAAGGTCGGGATCCAGCCCCAGACCGTCCATGGCCGCGGTTCGGACTTGGGGATCCGCGTCGTCTGCCAGGAACCTGAACAAGGCTCCGCCGCGAAAGGCCGGATTGTCCTGTGCCAACTCCCGACAGGCAACGGCCATCCTGAGGCGCCGCGCCTGGGGCACCAGGCTCCAAAACGCCACGAGCTCGGCCAGCTCGTCCGCCCACAAGTCGTCGAGGCAGTGCAGCTCCTCCCACGTCGGGGACTCCAGGTCGGTCACCAGGGCGTACATGAGTTCCTGGACTGTGTAGATGGCACCTGCCATGGTTTCATCGCCGGCGCGGCCGAACAGACATCAGGAATTCAACAGGATCAGCAGCACGGCCGCCGCTCCCAGCAAGGGTATCAGCCACGGCAACTGCAACGGGCGGGGACGAATCTCGGCTCCGCAGCTGGCGCACACGACCAGTGCGGTCGACTGGGTGTGCCTGCATCCCGAACATTGGACCCGGCGCGTCACGAACCTCAGGGGCGTGCCGCACACCCGGCACTTGACCGCAGACGCGAAGTTGCCGGCCCCGCACCAGCCACAGGGGTGGCTTCGTTGCACCGGATAGCGGCCCGCTGCCGGGAATTCAGCGGGCCGGATCCGGCCGGTCCGCGTCGCAGTGCCTCCCGTATTCCGTCCGTGGGCACCGGATTCAGTTGCCGAGGAGTCCATACCAGTCAATGGGCTGCTGTGGGTCAGTCACATCCTGCACCGTCAGGGCCACCATCAGCACCAGGAGCAGCGCCATGCCCACAAAGTGGACCACCCGAGCCCGTTCGGGATGCACCGGCCTGCGCCGAACCACTTCGATCACGACGAACAGCAGGCGGCCGCCGTCCAGTGCCGGCAGCGGCAACAGGTTGACCACGGCCAAGGCGGCACTCAAGGCACCCGTCAACCTCAGGACCGGCAGCCAAAGTCCTGTCCGCGTTGTGGCTTCAATCGCATCCCCCACCATGGAAGCGATACCAACCGGCCCGACCAGGCTACCGGACACATCGGATTCCCGGTCCCGGATCATTTCGGCGGGAAGCCGCAGTGTGGCCCATACATACCCGAGCGTGTCCGTCAACCCCAAGAGGGCCGCACGCACCGACCTGACGTAGCCAATCCGCGATGTCGTCGATACGGTGATCCCCAAGGGGCCCTGGCCATCGGGAGGATCCATCCGGGGCGTAATGCGCGCGGACACCCATTCGGTTCCGCCGCGCAGAACCTCAATCGAAACTTCACGCCCCGCATGAGCCTGGGTCCGTTCAATCAGCGAGTTGCCGAACAGCGACACCGGCTCCGCCGCCAGCGAATAAATGCGATCGCCGACTTCCAATCCGGATCCTTCGGCGGGACTCGCCGCCTCCACCGCCGTAATCATCGTGCTGAGCACCGGTCGGTATTGGGATCCGTCCAGGAGATCCTTGAGGTCGATGTCCCCAGTCAGGGGCAGCTGCTTCAGAGCTCCGTTGTTCATCACAGTCACTTGGCCGGACGCCTCCGACGAACCGACCGGCGCACTGCGCAATCCGTTGATGCCCACCCACTCCGTCAACATCGGCACACTGGCCGCCGCACCCTCCACGGTGAGCACAATGTCGCCTTCCTCCAGGGACAGGATTTCCGCAACGGACCCCCGGCCGATTTCCGTCAGTTCCGGCAGGCCAGCGGACACCGGGACGCCTGCCCGGTAGGTCACAGCAAAGCAGACGATCGCGACCAACAGATTCATGCCGACCCCCGCCAGCAGAATGAAGGTCCGGTTCAGGGGCGAGGCGGCGTCGAAGGCATCCGGAGCACGATCGCCGTCATCGGTGCCCTTGAGGCGCGCGAAACCGCCATAGGGAATCCAGTTGAGAGTAAAGTCCGTGCCCTGAAAGCGGAACAGTTTGGCCAGGCGGGGAGGGTAGCCCATGCCGAACTCCTCCACCTTGACCCCCGCCAGCCGGGCAGCCAGGTAGTGGCCCAGCTCGTGGACAAAAATCAGAAAGCCGAGAATGGCGAAGAAGCCAACGAGCCGCAAAATCATGGCCCTGATCCACAGTCAAGCCTAAGGCGGGAGTAACCTGATCAGAACCTCTTGCGCAGGTGCCCGATCATCCAAATTATAGCGATGGGAAACCCCAACGGGCGGCGGGTTTGGCCCGCAGGTCATGCAACTACCGAGGTTGGTCCGGTCCCACCACTCGCGTTCCCACCTGCAGGTCCGCATCCATCAGGACTGCCTGTACCGCACCCGACGGACGTCCGTCGAAGATGTGCACTTGCACTTCCGGGCATGTCTCAATCATCTCCAGGCACAGCTGCAGCTTGGTACGCATGCCGCCTGTTACATCCACGCCCCTGCTTAAACCCGGGACAAGGGGGAGTCCTCCGCTGCGCTCGGGTTGTAGCCGGGGAATGGGTTTGGCTCCCCGCCATTGTTCCGCCGGGCCAGACATGATCCCCGGGACCTCGCCAGCCAACAGAATGCGGTTGGGCCGGAGACTTGGCGCCAGAAAGTGAAAAATCTCCTCCGTGCTGGCTATGCACACGCCCTGTTCAAGGTCGAACATCACGTCGCCGTGGACCACGGGCACCAGATCGCTGGCCAACGCACGCGCCAACACGCCGGCGGGGCCACCGCGCACGCGGCGCCCTTGGGCCAGCCAGGCACTGCCTGGCTGGCAGCTCCAGGCCTTGACACCAGCCTTGATGAGGCAACCGGTCACGTGGCGAACCAGTCGCGCCGCACTGTCGGCCGTGATGGCCGCCCCCATCCATGCATCGGGATGATCCGCCCCCTGGGCCAGTCCGTACTGGAATGCCGGGAAGTGGCCAAAGCTACCCGATCCAATCCCCAGAACCAATTTCAGTTCCGGTCTTTCGTCAAGGACCGTCGCGATCTGTGCACAGATTGACTCCACTCGATTGGCCCGCAGGACCTCCCGCGCGGTCTTGTCCGTCAACAGGGAGCCGCCCAGCTTCAGGAAAACCGTTTCACCGCATTCCGTCATGCATTACCGGCCATGCACTGTCAGCAGAGCCTGTACAAGAACCTGATCCTGGTCGGGAAGAACCGTACGCAGGTCAAGCACCAGTTGTCCTTGCCGAATGACGGTCACCACCGGCGGCTCCCCGGCTCGCAGGGCCGCGGACCACAGATCGGGACGCTCAACGCGCACGGCAATCCCGGCACCGGGAATGGGGGTACCGGGCATGCTGCCGCCGCCGGCAGCCCCGTCCAGATCCACGGGGGCCGCCGGCAACCCGTGGTCCGACAGTGTGCGGCACAGGGCCGCGGCCCTGGTTTTGAGCTCGGCCGCGGACTTGGACGCCATGGCCAACGCAGGAATCGCCGCCGTGGCCTCGCCCCGAACATACGGCTCCAAGGTGGCGCCCAAGGCGGCCAGAATCAGCTTGTCGACCCGAAGCACACGCAGAAGGGGATGGCGCAGCAAAGGGGCCACGGCGTCGGCGGTACCCACAACCGCTCCGGCCTGAGGCCCACCCAGCAGTTTGTCACCACTGAAGGCAACCAGATCCGCCCCGGCCGACACGCTGTCGGCCACTGTGTGCTCCGCTTCCAGGCAACCACCGACCGGCAACAGGAGACCACTTCCCAAGTCGTGGACCACCAAGGGTCTTGCGGCGCCCCGTACGGTGTCCCGTACGGCGTGGACCACGTCGGCAAGTGCCGGTTGCTCCGTGTATCCGACTTGATGGAAGTTGCTGGCGTGGACCACCAGCACCGCGGCGGTCCGGTCGCTCAGGGCCTCCAGATAGTCGGACACGTAGGTACGGTTGGTGGTACCTACTTCCCGCAGGTGTGCCCCGCTCTGCTCCAGGATGTCGGGGATGCGGAATCCACCGCCGACTTCCACCATCTGACCGCGGCTGATCACCACTTCGCGGCCACGGCAATGCGCTGCCAGAATCAACAACAAGGCCGCCGCATTGTTGTTGACCACCACCGCATCTGCGGCGCCGGTCAGGTAGGCCAGCACCCTCCGGCAGTGACGGTAGCGATCGGAACGCGCGCCGGTCGCGAGATCGAACTCCAGGTTGCTGTAACCCAGACCCACCCGGTGCAGGGCGGACAACGCGCCATGACTGAGCGGAGCCCTGCCTAGATTGGTGTGCAGAATCACCCCGGTGGCGTTCACCACCGGCATCAGCGTGGGAGTCAGGTTGGCTTGCACCCATTCCGCGAGCCGGTCGGCCAGGCCGGCCGCATCCGGAACCGGTTCGCCCCGCTCCAGGGTGTCCATGCGGGCCGTTGCCAACACTTTCCGGGCACCGGCCGCCACGGCGGCCTGGCCGTATTCGTTCGCCAAACCGGCCGCCGCCTCGGTATCCAGCAACCGATGCAGAGCCGGCAGGCGTCTCAGTTCCCGGGCCATGTTCATGCCATGCGGTGACCGTTGGTACCGGTCCGCCAACCAGCGCGGGTGAAGCGTCGGGAATCCATCCCAAACCCGAGAGCATCAATTTCGTGCAGACGGTTCCGGTGTGCGATGACAGAACCTCTCCCCCTCAAACAGGATGGCCCGGAGAAGTCGCAGTACTTGTTGATGGTCCCCGTGCCTGCTACCTGCGAGAGGCAGCGACCGGTGCGGCCTGCATGCATGTTCCGACCGGCAACCTTTGAACTGGGAGTCCGGGGCCTTTGCCCCCTGCACTGGTCAACGGCGTCCAGTCCCAGAGGCCAACTCCATCCCGGACAGATGGCAACGCTGTGGGCGGAGAGGGACTCGAACCCCCGACCTCTTCGGTGTAAACGAAATGCTCTAACCAGCTGAGCTACCCGCCCCGATCCCCGTCCGACACTTGCGTTGAATCGGAAAGGGAGTATAGCAACATTATGGCAACGCGAACCGGAGCAGGGCTGACAGCCGTGGCAAACTCGCCCCTGCATCGGGCAGATGCGGAGGAAGCAAGTCCTTGGGACCGGATCCCGGCCACCCTCCGGCGGACCGCAGACACCGACTCCGGTACATGGCCTGGGGCAACCCAAACGCAAGCCCGGCCGTATCAGTGCCCTTCGCGTCCAAAGAGCCCGCGCCATGGTTCGACACGGGTGGCGGGGGCAAAGTCGTGAGCCTGGTCGCGCCAGTGCGCCACCACTTTCTTCAAGTCGTCCTCGTCAACCCAACTGCCCTGCACACGCTGCTGCCGGCTGCGTCCCTGGTTTTGGAAGATCATGTCGCCCTTGCCCATCAGGGTTTCCGCCCCGGGCCCGTCCAGCACCACGCGGCTGTCCGTACTGCTCGACACCGCGAAGGCCACGCGCGCCGGGAAATTGGCCTTGATGCTGCCGGTCACAACGTCAACGCTTGGCCGCTGGGTCGCGAGGACGATGTGGATGCCCGTGGCCCGGCTCTTTTGTGCAAGCCTGCAGATTCTCTGCTCGATCGTGTCGTCGCCAATCAACATGAGGTCGGCCAGTTCGTCAATTACCAGCACAATGTAGGGCAGGGCTCCGACACTGCGTCTTTCCTTCGCCAAGCGGTTGTAGGCCGCGATGTCGCGGGTGGCCACGCGCCTGAATTCCGCGTAGCGGCTTTCCATTTCCATGATCAGCCAGAGCAGCATCGTGGGCACTTCGGCCGGAGAGGTCGCCACCTTGCCGATCAGGTGGGGAAGACCGCTGAACTGTGTCAGCTCGATCTGCTTCGGGTCCACCAGCATCAGGTTCAAGGTGTCCGGCCCATGTTGCATCAACAAGGACACCAGCAACGCGTTCATGAACGTGGACTTGCCCGTCCCGGTGGCGCCACAAACCAGCATGTGGGGAGCAGCCACCAGGTCGGTCACGACTTCGGCCCCCGAGGTGTCCTGCCCCATGGCGATGTGCAAACCCTGGGCGCCGCCTTCAAATGACGGACTTTCCAGGACATCCCGCAACGCGACCACCAGCCGCTGCTGGTTGGGGACCTCGATGCCGATGAAGTTCCTGCCCGGCACCGGAGCCTGAAAACGGAGACTCTCCGCCTCCAGCCCCATCTTCATGTCTTCCCTCAGTGCCAGCACGTCCTTGACCCTGACCGGCCGGTAACCGTCTCCCCGCCGCACCTGCAGCGGTTTCACCCCGAAGCGCGTCACGGCCGGACCCGAATCGATGCTGGTTACCTCCACCGGTTGCCCGTAGTCGCTATACAGGTTTTCGATCCGGTTGGCGTACTGCTGGACCGCCACCTCCAGTTCGGGATTCAACGCCCTGCTCAGCAAGTCCAGCGGCGGCAGGATGCGTTGCCGCCCGGCGTCCGCCTCAGCCACCGTCGCAGTGTGTTGGTCCTCCAGGATTCGTTCGGCCTGTTCGCGTCCGGAATCTCCGCGTTTCCGGTCCACCGGGAGGCTCGCCTTGGACGTTGCCGGCGCCGGCCCGGTGCCCGCCACCGGTCCCCGGGGGGCGGCAGCCCGAACCGGTGCCGGGTCCATCTCCTCGTGCCCACTCTCCTCCGCTTCCTGAACCGGAGGATCCGACGCGGCAGACGCGGTGGTTGGATCGATTGGCGCGGCCGGGACCTCGCCGATGCGCAGGACATGCATCAGACGTGCCATGATCCAGATTGGGACCGACATCAGCGGCGAATGCCTGACAAACAGGTACAGCCCCAGCAACGATGTCACCCACACGATCATGCCGGCTGCGGGTCGGCCCACCCGTTCCATCAGCATGTTGCCGAACGCCCTGCCAATGGCCCCGCCATGGCTGCCGTCCAGCGCGAAGGCCCAGTCGACACCCGGTTGTTGCCAAATGAACGTGCCGGCCATCTGCGCGAGAAGCGCCAGCATCACACCAATCATGGCCTGAAGACGCCAATTGGGCAGGCGGTCGTCGTACAACAGGAGAATGCCGGACCCGATGCAGGCTGCGCCGACGAGGGGCCCCAGCCAGCCTGTGACTACGGTCAGCACGGGCACTCCGTTGGACAGGACCAAATTGGCAAACGCGGCCACGCCGAAGGAAAGAATGCCCAGGCCGAAAACCTCCTCCGGTATCAATCTTCTGACTTCAAGTCGGGACGTACGGGCCTGGGCCTGCGATCTGGACGCCACGGGGTGTATCCTGCCGAACAATGCAACAAAGGGGACCGGGCCGCATCAACGCGGTCCGAAACCGGACGCAATGCGGATCCCCCCTAGACATTAAGACGACGGACGCACCGATTCGTTATGCCCCAATCCGGTTTTGCCCTTCCGTTTCGACCTCCTTGTCCAGTTCGGACTGCTCCATTTCCTGAATGATTCCGGCCACCTGTCGAATGGCAATCCGCTGCTTGCGATACAGATCGCTTTCGCTCATGGCCAGCTTGCCGGCAATGTCGCGCACCTTGCGCCCCTGAATGAACCGCATATCCAGAATTCGGTACAGCAGCGAGTCCAGGTGCCCCAGTTCCGTACCTTCGTCCGGCCGCATCCGCTCGATGGCATCGCCCATGACCAGGCGCAGGGCCTGCTGGGCATTGCCGTTGGTCCGCTCCAGGTAGGTGCCGACCACCTTGAGTTTCATCAGGGGACTGCCACTCAGGCGCGGTCCGCCCCACAAGTCCCTGAGCGCGTCGCGCACCCATGCCGGGAATTCGGGGTTCAGAATCTCGGTCTCGGTCCACAAGGGGGATGTCCGGCCGGCCGCTTCGATTGGATGGGGGAGTTGGGATCTCAGATGCTGGATGCGATCGATCTCCGACATGATGGGCTGGAGGCCGGCGATGACGTTGGCCTGGATGCGGTGGTCCGTCAAGGCCTCGGCCATCTGGGAGCGCATCGATGCAAACACACGGGCGGGGGCTGCCGCCAACGGCAGCGGACCCTGTTCGGCAGCCACGCCAATCACACCCAGGAGGATGGTCTCCCGCCGCGGCCCCGCATCCCCGCGCAGCGGCCACATGCGGAAATCCACTCCCGATACCGCGAAGGCCTCGTGGCGACCCTGCTCGTGGACCAGCGCCGTCCTGAGCACGTCCCGCCAAGCCGCTGTCGGCATCACCCGTTCCGGATCCATCTTGGTGCCGACAACCGCTTCCACAACCAGACTGTCGGCAGCCAGCGAGGCCACGAATCCCCGCCCGGCACCCAGGTATTCGCAGGCCGCAGTCAAATGGTTCTCCAGGAATTCCCTGACATCGCTGTGTGTCAGGAGGCGCCGCTCCAGTTCCCGGTACAGTGAAATTTCGCGGATATCGTCCCGATAGATCACATAGTCCATCAACCGCTTCGTGGCCGATACGGCTAGTTGTCCAACCACGATCACAGCGGTGACCACATAGAAGAGAATCAGATCGCGCGGGATCCCGAGCAGCAATTCCACCCGCGGGACCACTTGAATCGCGATGATGACGCAAATGGCAATCGCCGGCCCCCGAATGAGGTACCGCATCAGCCGGTACCGGACCACCCGATCCGGCAGGTGCACGCCGTAGAACGCAACCGACATCACCATCAGGGTCAGCAGCAGCGAAACGGTGCCATTGACCAGCAGCGAAACCGTGTAAACCAGAACGGTGAATCCTCCCAGTTGCGGGCCCAGGAGCAGCAGGAACGGAAAACACCCCAGGACCGGACCCGCGAAACCCAACAGCAGAATGTGGACGCGCTGGCGGCTGCGCAGGGTCAGGCTGCGGCCCCGGGTTAGAAGGAGATCGCGCACCGAGAGGGCCAAGGCAAGGGCAAACATGCCGGCGAACAGCCAGAAAAGGGGACCTGGCGCGAGGAAATGGAACGCTTCGGAGGCAGCCGCATCGCGTACGACCAGATCCCCAAACTGGGTCAGCGCCACCAGCCCCAGGCAGATCCCCATCAATACCCAACCGGCCCACGCGCGCGCGGGGGAGTGCAGGTTCGTGGCCTGCAACACGCCGGCCGCAAACCGGTAGTAGACGGCCGGCAGAACCCCGATCCCCACCCATTGCAGACGAAGCCAGAACTCGGCACTGTCCAGGTCCGTGACCCGGTGCAGGGCCACGTCAACGGCGTAGACCACAAGGACGCTCAGGGACAGATAGGCATACCGGCGAGCGACCGCGGAGCGGAAATTGAAATACAGGGCATAGACACCCAAGGCAAAGGCCAGGATGGCCACCACCGAGGTCGACGCCAGGAACAATGCCCGCAAAACATCCAGGAGCGTGATGCCGAACAAGGGTTCCATGCCGGTTCAGCGGGCCCACTCCCGTTCTTCACGCGCGATTATCCAGTCGTCGCCAACACGCGTGAAATGCAACCGAAAGCCGGCTCCGGTCAAGAGAGAGCGGTAAATCCTGATTTTGAGTGTGGCCTGATTGAGGCTGGTAAAGGAAATCGGATCGAGCTCCACCATCGGCCCGTCCGCCAGGCGCGGCCGGTGTTCGGGTCTGAGCCAATGGATGCGCCCGGCGAATCCCAGTTCGCCAGGTTGTTCATCGCCGTCGGTGAACACCAGCAGTTGCGCCGGTGCCTGGTTGTCGCCGGGCGGAAGCCATCGGCGCTGTCCCAGCTTGTGGATCAGCGCCGTTCTGCGAATACGGAGGCTGGCAGCCTCCGATCGATCGGCACAGCGGTAGTAGTTGACCAGGGCCTGGACCGGCGCAAAGGCATGCTGAGCACTCATCAGGCGCAGCAGTTCTTCCCGCACGGGAGTCCACTGGCCCAGCCAAAACGCGTCCTCGACCTGATCACCGTACTCAAGCAGTTCCTCCACCCGTTCGCTGCCCAGCCGCTGCAGGATGGCGACGGGCGGAAGGGAGGCCGGGCGCCGCTTGAGCCGTGCAAGCAAACCGGCCGGCTCCGCCTCCGCCTCGTGCCGCACCCCATTCACATTGGCAATCCGCAGTCTCATCCAGACCGCCAGCAGCAAGGCCCCGAGCGCGAATCCCAGCATGGTCCAGGCCACCGGATCCATCGCGTTCACCAGAGCCGCCGGCGGCGGCAGCGAATCGCCGTCGAAGCCGCGGCGCAACTGATCTAGGAGTTCCTGAAGTCTCTCCATGTCTAACCACCAGCCGGTGAAATCGGCCTGGACTCGGCCGCCCTGGCACAAGACTCCCGCGGGTCAGCAGGCAACTGCACTTCCACCGGACCGCGCCGGTCGTCGCGGCGTTGCGCCAGAGAGCTTCAGACCTTGTTGGCAGAAGGGCAGATATCCTCCATTGGGCACTCGCCACACCGGGGCCTGCGGGCCTTGCAAACCGCGCGGCCGTGCATAATCAGCCGGTGGGAAAAGTCGATCCAAGTCGCCTCCGGCAACCGCGACATCAGGTCGACCTCGACCTTGGCCGGGTCGGTCGCGCGCGTGAGGCCCAGAAGCTTGGAAATCCGCTTGACATGGGTGTCCACGACCACGCCTTCCGCCTTGCCGTAGGCAACCCCCAGCACCACGCTGGCGGTCTTGCGGGCCACACCGGGCAGTTTGAGCAGCTCGTCCATCGAGTCGGGCACCCAACCGTCAAATTCCTCGACGATCATGCGGCTGGCCAGGTGAAGGCTCTTGGCCTTGTTCCTGAAAAAGCCGGTGGTGCGCACCAAGGCCTCGATCTCGTCGCGGTTGGCCCGGGCCATGTCTTCCGGCGTACCCATTCTTGCGAACAGCTCGGGCGTCACTATGTTGACCCTGACATCCGTGCACTGAGCCGACAGAATCGTGGCCGCCAGCAGCTGGAACGGGGTTTCGAAGTTGAGTGCACACTCCGCATCCGGGTAGGCCTGCCTCAGCCGAGCGGAAACCTCGGCTGCAAAGGCCCGTTGGCGGGCCGATGTCCGCTTCTTCCGTTGCTGGGCCATGTTGCACCTGTGCGTTTGACTGCGATGGTTCCGGCAGGACGGTCGGCGGCGGCCATTCCTACGCGCTTTCAGTCGTCGGGACCGGCCTCGGACAAGCTCACATATTGCGACACGGATTCCTGAAACGAACGCATCAATGACCGATGCACCTTGGAGTCCGCCGCCTGCTTCTGAACGAACTTGACGAGCTCGGGACCCTGAACCACGGGCAGGCTGGAGTTCGAGATCTCCAACGTCATTTCGGGATTGATGAAGGCCACGGCGCCGGCAATTGGAATCGAAGCGTACTCGGACTGGCCGAAGGCTTCCGGCATGTCTTCGATGAACCGGTTGATGCGGCGGGTGTATTCCTCAGCCTCCCGGCCAGGATGGCCCAGCCCTTCTCGGCTGAGCAGAGTGAAAAGCCGTCCCAGGCTGAAGGGCTCGCGCCAACGGTCGCCTTCCACCATGACCCGGCCCTTGTCGCTGCGGACCGAGAAGGCCAGCATGCCGCCCGGTCCAACCAGCAGGTGCGGGACACCGGGAATGGCGAACAAGTACAGGGCGTATTGATTGCCCAATCCTTTGAGACACCGGGCAAAAAACTGATCCGGCCGCTCCAGTGAGCTTGCCCTGTGCCACCGCCGCGGCGCAAACCGATTGATGAAGTAGCTGCCGACGGTGGCTCCGATGAAGCCAACCAGCAACGCAGCCATGCTGAACACCGCGTAGTATTCGACCAGGAACTGCAGCAACGGGTTGGCCGCCTCGGGACTGCGCGCCCACTCCATGTTGGGCAGAAAACTGACCATCAGGCCGCTGGTCAGCGCCAGCACCGCCACCAGGAACAAACGCCTGCCAAGGGTTTCGCGCTTGGTGATGTACTCGAGGTTGCGATAAACCTTCATCCTTGGATCCTCCCGAGAGGGTCGCCGAGGCGCCGCACGTGAATTTCCGGGGTCTCGCCCAGACCCCGCGCCATTCGCTCCAACATGCGGCCGGCATGGGCATCGCGCGCCTGGCGGACGGCGCTGCACACCGCCTCCGGATCGGCTCCGCTGTGCGCCACGATCACCACGCCGTTGATGCCCAGGAGCGCCGCGCCGCCGTATTGGCCCGGATCCGCCTTGGCTCGAACCGCGCCCACCTGGGATCGGACCAACACATACCCCAACCGACTGCGCCAGGTGGCGGCAAAGGCGGTGCGCAATCCGGTCGCGAACATGTTGCTGGCGGTCTCCATGGACTTGACCAGTATGTTGCCACTGAAACCGTCCGCGACTAGGACATCCACATCTCCGGAGGCGAGCGCGTAGGGTTCCGCAAAACCCGCGTAGCCGGGAAATCCATGTTCCGTCAGCGACCGGTGGGCGGCCTGAACCAGTTCGTTGCCCTTGGCCTCCTCGTGGCCAATGTTCAACAAGCCGATGCGGGGTCGATCCACCGACATGCAGGCGGACGCGAAGGCCCGGCCCATCATCGCAAACTCGACCAGGTGGCCAGGCTGGCAACTGGCGTTGGCGCCGACATCAAGCACCAGCACATGCGCGTCGGGGGTCGGCACCGCGGCGGCAATCGCGGGCCGGTGGGCGCCGGCAAGACGACCGAGCCACCGCAGCGAAGCCGCCAGGACCGCCGCCGTGTCGGCAGCGGAAACCAGCGCGTCCGCCGCTCCCGCACGAACCAACTGCGCGCCCTTGGCTGCGGCGGACCCGGGATCGCGCAGGGCCGATGCGTCGTCCGACCGGTGGCCGGCGGCGACGATGTCCAATCCGGTGGGTCGGCACCGACGTGCCAGTTCAGCCTCGATCGCGTCGGGATGCCCCAACAGCGTCAGGCCAATCCGGTACCGCTCGGAGGCCAGGAGGGCGCCGGCGACCAGCGCGGCCGGTGCATGGTCCCCGCCCTGCGTGTCAACCGCAACGCGCATCCGGCCTCAGGCGACCTCGCCCACCGGATGGGCCGCGATGCCCAAAGTACCGATACCAGCCAGGGCCACGATTGCCGGGTCCAGCTCCACGATGTAGGTGGTTTCGACATTGAGCAGCGATCGGGCCCGTTCCAGTAGTTCGGACGCCTCATCCGGTACCATGGCGTGGGACACGGCCACCGCCACGGGTTGATCCCCCATGTCGGCCGCGATCCGCTGCAACAGTTCGCTTACGGCCTTGCGCCGCCCCCGCGCCTTCGCTACGGGAATCACCTTGCCGTCGGCACCAGCCAGGATGGGCTTCAGGTTGAGCATGTTGCCCATGTTCTTTTGCAACCCGCCAACGCGCCCGCTGCGCGCCAAGGCATCCAGATTGTCCACCGTCAGGTAGCTTCTGAGCCGTGAACGAACCTCGGCCATCCGGGTGATCGCGTCCTGCCTGGCACCACCCGCCGCCAAGAGTTGGGCCGCCGCAATCGCCTGCAGACCGCTGCTGATGCTGACGGCACGCGAATCCCACAGTTCGATGTCGGCTTCAGGCACTTCGTCGATCGCAAGGCGAGCCGAGTTCCAAGTACCCGACAGTTCCGCACTGACAACCACCACCAGGATTTTCTCAGCCCCCTCGTCCAAGGCTTGCCGGTAGGCATCCGCAAACAGCGTGGGGGCCGGCTGGCTGGTGGTCGGGTGTTCCGGCCGGGTCTGCAGCAGCTCAAAGAACCTGGGCAGGTCAATGTCCCGATTGAGCTGGTAGGCATCGGAACCGAAGTGGACCGTTGTTGGCACTTCCAGAATGTTGAATTGGGCCAGAAGGTCGGGCGGCATGCTGCTGCTGGTATCCACCACCATTCTGACGCGGGTGTCCGAAGTCTGTAGGTTCATGTGATCGCTCCTGGTGTTGGATGTGGGATCTGCTGTGTACGGACCCGCCGGCTTCAAGGGGGCGCACCGATCAGGCGCGGCGTGCGATGCCGAACCGACGGCAGCCAATCCGGGGCACGATCTGCCGAGTCGCCGTGCGCCGGGCGGCCCGTTCACCGAAGATTTCCGGAGTTGGCCTCAACGGGGGTGCTGTGCGAACACCCTGGGAACATCCTGCAGGACATCGGAAGCCAAGGTACTGTCCGGCCCTAGGCGTGTGCCGCTCAAGCGGCCCGCCTCCGACAGCACCAGCATTGCCGCCGCGGAAGCCTGCAGGGGATCGGCTACACGGGTTCGCAGACCAGCCAGCAGTCCCGCGAGCACATCGCCGGTACCCCCCGTTGCCAAGGCGGAATTGGGTTCGACCAGCACCCGGACCTGGCCATCCGGCGCGGCGGCAAACGAAGCATGGCCCTTCAAGACCACATGGCAGCCCCAGGCTTGGGCCTTCGCCGCCGCCAGTTCCAGGCTGTTGGCCGCCACTTCGGAGACCGGCAATCCGCACAGACGGGCCATCTCGGCCACGTGGGGAGTCAACACGGTCCCTTCGGGCAGAAGCAAAGGCCAGTCCGTTTCGGAGGCGAGGCAGTTCAGTCCATCCGCATCAATCACCAGCGGTATCGGGCGGGCGTCTCGCAATCCGATCAGCAGGTCCCGCAGGAAGGCGGCACTGGCATCCGTGTTTCCGATCCCGCAACCGACCAGCAGGGACTCGTAGCGGGAGACTTCCTTCAGGACAAGCGCGGCGGCTCCGGGTTGCACCGTTCCGTCCTGGTCCGGCAACGGCAGGTGTGTGGCTTCGGGCAACCCTGCCGCCAGCCCGGTGAGGACGGGACCCGCGCCGGCCACCGTCACCAGTCCGGCCCCGGACCGGAGGACCCCGGCCGCAGCCAGGATCGCCGCCCCGGGGAACCTCCCGCTGCCAACCGCGCACAGGACGCGACCGAATGTTCCCTTGTGACTGTAGTTGCTCCGCCGGGGAAGGAGCCAATCCAAATCCGCGGCACGAAGCCCCTGGGCATCCGTGTCCCGAGATCCCTCGGGGAACAGACCGATGTCCACCACCTCGATGCTGCCCAGATTTGGCAGGCGCCCATCGCGGCAGACCTCGGATTTGAACGTGCCCAGCATGATTGTGAGATCGGCAGGAAACGCAGCCACATCCGCCCCCGTCCCGCTGAGGGCACCGGCGGGCAAATCGGCGGAGCACAGCCGCAGGCGCGGCCGATGCCCGCGAACCTCGTCCAAAATGGCGACCAGATCCGCCGGCAAGGGCCGGTTGGCACCGGTGCCGAGCAGTGCATCCACGCACCAGGAACTGTGGCGCAGCCAACGCGTCAGCACAAACATTCCCGCGTCCTGCTCCGCGTGCACGATTTGCACCTGACGGCGCTCGAGATCGGCGATCAGGGAATCCTCTGGGTCGGAGCGGTTCCAGAGGTACACGTACACACGTTCCCAGGCGTCATGCAGCCGGCGCGCGCAAATCAGCCCGTCGCCTCCGTTGTTCCCGGGACCGGCCAGCACCAACACGGGGCCGGTGGCAACCTGTCGCGCCCGTGCCCATGCATTCAAGGTCGAGGCAAGTTCGGTGCCGGCAAGTTCCATCAGGGCCTCGACGGGGATCCCCGACTCGACAACCCGGCTTTCGAGTGTCCTGGTTTCGGCTATGTTGGCTATCGGATACATGGCCAGGGAGTCCTGTACTGGAATGCTACTTGCGAGATACCATCGTTGGCAACGATTGTCCGGGATCCGGTGTTGCGCTCTTATGATGGATTGAGGTTCGGCACGGCCGCCCGAGTGGACGGACGACGAGCCATGCTAGGCCGAAGCCCCCGCGGCGGAAGGCGCCTGGTCCGCAGGGTCGGCATTGTCGGCTCCGGCCTCCGGATCATAGCCAACCAGGTATACAGCGCGCCAAGGTTGGTAGACACTGCGGAACCTTTCCGTCCGGGAACGACCGTGCTCGACGATGGTTCTGTCCACCGTGACCGTCATGCCGAGCTTTTCCGTCTCCACCAGCCGTTGTTCGCCCGGAGCCAACGCGGAATCTTCCAGATAGAGAGGCTCCTCCGGTTCGATCACGTCGGAAATCACCGGTTCGGCAACCGTGACGACGCGATCGAAAGCCGTGCCAAAGATGTCGAAGGTCAAAATTCCCTGAGCCAGGTCCAACGTCGGCTGGATCAGGATCCAGGCGCCGGTGTCGTTGCGGAACCGAAAGTCCACGTACGGCGAGTAAATTGTGGCGTCCTTGCCCGGTTGGCCGTACCAGCTGACCACATAGCCGTGGTTGTACCGCTCCACAATCGGAAATCCGCCGTCGAAGGCCGCGCGGAACAGGGTTGTGCTCACTTGGCAGACCCCGCCCCCGACCCCAACCGCCGTGCGATCACCCCAGATGATCGCAGAGTCGGCATACCCGGCGGCTGCGGTGATGGCGCCGACCGTGTCGTTGAAACTGAAATCCGCCCCCGGGGGCACCATGACGTTATGCAACTGGCTTGTGGTCAGTTCGATGTTGTGGATGCGGGAGGCGCTACTGCCCTTGAACCAGGTCGTACCGGACGCGACAAGCTCCCGGATCCCGTAAGCCTCGGGATTGTCGGTGCCTACCACCGGCTCGACCACCTCGAACTGTGCCTGGACCCGGTTGTGGCCAAGAGCCACGGCATCCGCGACGGCACGTGCCGTACCTTCCACATCCAAGGCCAGCCCCGTCTGGCTCGGGGCAACCACCTGCAACCTTCCAGTGCTGCGATCAAAGGCGAACCGACCCTCGCGCGGGGGCCTGGCCAGCAGTGGTTCCCATCGCGCAACAAGGGCCACCAGAACCTCAAGATCGAGATCTCGGAAGCCTGGTCCTTGCATTGCAAGTGACAGCTGGAACGGATCCAGGGCCAACCTCAGCCCTCGTGCGGAGTCTTCAACCACCACCGTGCTTCGATTGAAATCCGTCGGCAGGGATACCGGCATGCCGGCGGTCGAGCTGTCAGCCACAACCCGGATCGCATCGGAGTGCCCGCCGTCCGCCGCCGCCGCGATATCGGCCGCCAACTGCTCGGTATCCACCTCCAACCCGTCAATCGCCGGGACCTGAACCGAGCCCATGCTCACGGAGGGCCGGCCGGGCCGTTCAAGGGAATGCTCGACATGCGCCACCAGCTCGGCGGCTTTCACGGGGTCGTAGACCACCGGCGGATCCAGGTAGGCGCCTCGCAGCGCCAGGCGCCATCTGGCGATCTGATTGGCCACGGGAGACCCGTCGCGCCCCTGACGCCAAGCCCGGTATGTCAGCAGATCCAGCGCCTGATCGGATGCATCCCACGTGCCACCCAACGCAAACTGGCGGGCATCCAGTTCAACCAGGACGGGCTCCAGACCGTCCCTCGGCTCCAAACCGGCCAAGACAGCCCGTGCCTCGGCCACGGTGAGGCCGCCCAGCGGGATCTCCGCCACGTACACCCCGGGGTAAATCCGATCGGTGAACCACAAGGCATAGACGGCACCGACCAAGATCACCAATGCCAGGATCAGCAACGGCAACAGCAACAACGAGGCCACCAGGCCACGGCCGCGCGGGATTCCCCAATTCGATGCATGCCCGGGTTCGCCTGCGGAATGGATCCGGGAAGGTACTACGGCCAACGGACCTCCACGGCCAGGCCGTAGCCAACACGCGGCCTGATCGGCCCGTTGATGGCAGGACCGGTCCGCTTGGTTGGGACTGGGACGGCAATCATCCGGCTACGTCTCCCTGGCCAGGACCTCGTCGGCATCCAGTTTTGTGAACAGGACCCGCGGCTTGCGCATCGGTTGGCCGGCCGACAAATCGGTGGCAGCCCATTCACCGCGCGCACCGGCATGGTCGTAACGCAGGACAAGGTGCTCGCCGCGGGCATCCGGCACCGTTTCAGTGTACTGCCGGCCAAACAACCGCCCCTCGTGTCCCAGGTCCTCGTGCAGCATCTGGGACGAAAACGGCAGTATCGGCGCCCACATGATCTTGAGCCAGTCGACGGCCTGCAATGCGGTGTAGATGATGGTGTGGGCCTGTTGCCGGTCGGACTTGATGACCTGCCACGGTTCGCGGGCGTTCAGGTACTGGTTGACCTTCTGGCTGAGCCGGCGGCAGGCCTCCAGGGCGGCCTTGAGATGCACACCCTCGTACAGGGTGCCAACCTCCATGAATCCCTTGCGGATTTCCGCCAACAGGGTCGCATCGACCGGTTCCAGCTCGCCCGGTTCCGGCACCATGCCGTCACAGGCCCGATAGGCAAACCCCGTTACGCGGTTGACCAGGTTGCCCCAATTGGCAACCAGTTCGTTGTTTACCCTTTCGATGAAGTCGTCCCATGTGAAATCGACATCGGAGGTCTCCGGCGCCATGGCCGTCAAGGCATAGCGCCAGGCGTCGGCCTGGTACCGTTCCATCATGTCGTTGATGGAGATGCTGATCCCGCGGCTCTTGCTGAACTTCCGGCCCTTCATGTTGAGGTACTCGTTGGCCGGCACATCGTACGGAAGGCAGAAGCCGTCGCGTCCCAACAACATGGCCGGCCAGATGATGGCATGGAACACGATGTTGTCCTTGCCAATGAAGTTGTACACCCGACTGCCTTGACCGGCACCGGTTTTCCACCAAGTCTGCCAGCCATCCGGATCGCCACTCAGGAGCGCATGCTCCACGACTGCGCTCAGGTACCCGATCACGGCGTCGTACCAAACGTATATCCGCTTGTCCTCCCAGCCTTCAACGGGGACATTGATGCCCCAGTCGATGTCCCGCGTAATAGGCCGGCCGCGCAGTTCGCCGCGCTCCAGTTCCGACAGTGTCAAGCGATAGACCTGCGGACGCCAGTACTCCTCCTTGCTGTCCTTCAACCACGCCAGCAGGTCCGCGTTCAGCTTGTCCAGAGCCAGAAAGAAGTGCTCGGTTTCCCGCACTTCCAGTTCGGTGGAACCCGAAATGGTCGACCTTGGTTTGCGCAACTCGGTGGCGTTGTACAACTTCCCGCAGTTGTCGCACTGGTCGCCCCGGGCCTCGTGGCTGCTGCAATAGGGGCAGATGCCGACAACGTACCGGTCGGGGAGGAACTGCCCGGCGACGGGGTCGTAGAGTTGTTCCTGGGTGTCGGCGTAGATGTAGCCCTTCTCGCGGTGCACCAGGAACATCTCCTGGGTCACGTCCCAATGGACCTCGGTATCCGTGTGGGTGAAGAGATCGAACGTCAAGCCCAGTTTCAAATAGGCATCAATGAACATCGGGTGGTAGCGTTCAACCACCGCGTCGGGTTCGATGCCCTCCTGCTGGGCCAGGACGGTAATCGGCGTGCCGTGCGTGTCCGACCCGCTGACCATCAAAACGTCGTTGCCCCGCATCCGGTTGAAGCGCGAGAACACATCCGGAGGCAGGTATGCTCCGGCGATGTGTCCGATATGCTGCTGGCCATTGGAGTATGGCCAGGCCACACCGACAAGAACCCTGTTCTTAGCCATGTCCTGTCCTGTCTTGCGACGACTTCCGGGATACACCGCGACCCGGGCCCGCACCTGTGCCTGACTTTTCGTCCGGCGGCCTCGCCCGGCCCGTTCCCTGACCGGAACCTGCCTGCATTCTAGCCTGTCCATTCGGGGCAGGGCATATAATCCGCAGCGACCGGCCATTCCCGGCAACACAACGCGGCCCGATACAGGTCCCGGTCACCCACTCTCCGTCAGGCTTGACCCCATGAGCTTCCTGCAAGGCATCAACGATTCGGTCGTCCGCTCCGGGACGGTGTTGTGGAAGACGATCAAATCGGTCTATGGGGACCTGTTTCCGTATGTGTGGATGAGCGTCCTGTGGTGGGTGGGGACGTTGACGGTCATCCTGGCTCCCCTCGCGCACACGGCAATGCACCGGGTGGCCCACCGTACAGCAACCTACCGGCGCATCGACAGCGACTTCTTCTACGAAGGCCTGCGCATGCACAAGGGTCTGGCCTACCTGATGTACTGGGGCAATTTCCTCGGCTCGGTGGTGATAGTGGTCAGTATTTGGTTCTACGGCAATATCCAGTCCCCGTTTGTGCAGCTTCTGGTAATCCCCCTGATCTGGGTCGCGTTCCTCTTCCTTCTGGTCACCCAGTTCGTGTTTCCCCTCCTTTGGGAACAGGAAGACGTCTCCCTGGCGTTGATCTACAAGAACGCCCTGATTCTGGTACTGCAGCACCCCTTGTTCTGCGTCCTGGTCACCTTGTTCAAGATCACGATCCTCTTCCTTTTCTCGCTGCCGGCCTTCATTCCCCTGTTGCTGTTTGGGCCTGCATTCTCAACCGTGTTGTCGAACTACGCGCTGAACTACCTGTTGATCAAGGTGGAATTGGCACCCCCTCCGCCCAGCTGGGCGGACTGACCCGGACACGGCCGTACCGTCGGCGCATCCAAGTCCGGTTCGGACATCCGATGCCCTCCTGCGATCAAGGCGTCCCCCGCCTGTGCCGCGGTCGCGGCACTTATGTCAAAAGGTAAGGGATTCGAATACCTGGCCGGGATTGTGGTTTGTGGCCGTTTTCCGTGTCTGCAACCGGCCTCAGGCAGTTGGAACTGCGCTCTTGGTCCTTGTTCCGAGCCTGCAACCCCACACGGGTTGTGGATGCGGATGGCCGTCTGGTGTCCACAGGCTGCAATTGCCGGAGGGGAAACAGCCCAGGTTGGGGATCACACAGCCCGGCCCCTGTGATGCCGGGCGCGCACGTGGTCCACGGACGCGACCTCCCGGTAGCGTTTGCAAACGGCTAACCGGAGCGTTTTGCAGTCCTGGCGGAGCGACTCCCGGATCTGGCGCCGGACTTGGATCGGGACGTGCCCTTGGACCGCCGGCGCTTGGGTGCGTTGCGCCTTTTCTCTATCAGCTCCAACGCCAGCTGCATGTCCACCGACTCGACCGGCGTGTCCTTGGGCAGGGACGCGTTGACTTTCTGGTACTTGATGTAAGGCCCGTACCGGCCGTCGAGGATTTGAACCGGTTCGTCGTCATCGCTGCCCGGAACCGGGCCCAAATCCGCCAGAACACGGGCTTGGGTTGTCCGGCCCGGACGCGCCGCGGCCAGCAGTGCCTCGGCCCGGACCAGTGAAATGTTGAAGATGGTGTCGTCCCCCTTGAGCGATGCCGACTTCCCGTTCCACGATACGTACGGTCCATAGCGCCCCATGTGCTTCGTGACCTCCATGCCGTTCTCCGAATGGGAGCCCAGCACGACGGGCAATGCCAGCAGTTCCCTCGCCTGTTCGAGCGTGACCTGTTCGGGAGACAACCCGTCGGGCAAGGACACACGCTTGGGCCGTCCGTCCGCCCCATCCAGCAGGCCAAGTTGAAGATACGGGCCGAATCTCCCATGCCGCAACTGGATGTCCGCAGAATCCATGGCATCGCGGCCCAGCACCGCGGGTCCGGCTTCCTTGCGCCGAAACAGTTCGTCCGCCAGTTCCGTGGTCAAGTCGGCAGGTGCCAGGTCCTCGGGCACCGAGACAATCACGCGCTGCTCCGGCTTGCCGGCGTTGGCATCCGTGGATGCACCGTCGCCTCCGGCCGGTTTTTCGATGAACGGGCCATACCGTCCGATGACCACCTGATAGCGGCACCGGGACAGCTCCACGGTCCTGTAGATTCCCGGATCGATGTTGGCCTCGTACTCGGCGATTTGCACTTCCAAACCCTGGTCGCCGAGATAGTAGTCCTGCATGTACGCGAGCCAAACGGCGTCGCCGGCTGCGATGTTGTCCAGGTTGTCCTCCATCCGGGCCGTGAACTCGAAGTCGACCAAGTCGTTGAGCGACTCCTCCAGCAGCTTGACCACCGCAAACGCCGTGAAGGTGGGCACCATCTGCTGCCCCCGCTTGAAACAGTAACCTCGACTTTGCACGGTCTCGATGATGGTCGCGTAGGTGCTCGGCCGGCCGATTCCGTTATCCGTCAAGGTCTTGATCAGCGAGGCATCGGTATACCGGGCCGGCGGCCGGGTTTCGTGACCCTGACCTTCAAGCTTTCGGACTGCCAAGGCATCCCCCTCGGCCAGGTCGGGCAGCGACTTGGAGACCACCATGTCCGGGTTCGCGAGCAGGAAGCCGGGAACGAGCACGGTGAGGCCCGTGGCACGGAACTCGGCGGACTGGACTGTCAAGGAACCGGCGGGAGATGCCGGACTGGGCCGGGACGGGTCGGTGGCAACCGCGACATCCACGGTCACGTTGCGAATCCGGGCATCGATCATTTGCGTGGCGACCGTGCGCCGCCAAATCAGGTCATACAGATCCCTTTCACGACCGGACAACCCCTTTTCCCCAACCGGCAGCATGCGTTCGCCCGCGGGCCTGATGGCTTCGTGGGCCTCCTGGGCATTCTGCTGCCTGGCCCTGAACACGCGCGGCTTGTCGGTGAGCTGTTCCGCCCCAAACTGGACAGCCACCCGCTTGCGGGCGGCCCGCACCGCCTCGGGAGCCAGGCTGACGGAATCGGTCCGCATGTAGGTGATGTGGCCGTTCTCGTACAGGCTTTGCGCCGTTCGCATGGTCTGTTCGGCCGACATGCCAAACCGGCGATTCGCCTCGATCTGCAGGGCACTTGTGGTGAAGGGCGGACTGGGTTGCCGCCTGCCTTCCCGTTCCGCGACCCGCTGAACCCTCCAGTTCATCGCCTCCAACTGCCGGACCGCTTCGCCGGCCTCAACCTCCCCCAGCACCAGACGATCCAGGCTCTCCCTGATTTGACCGGTGTTGTCGTCGAAGTCGCCCGACGTTGCCAGGCGCCGGCCATTCAGCTTCCTCAGTTGGGTCCTGAATACCCCATCGGCACCCGTCCCCGAGGCGCGCGCCAAGGCGGCCTCCAAGGTCCAGAAGCTGCCCTGAATAAATTTCGCGCGCTCGCGTTCACGGTCCACCAGGATGCGAACGGCCACGCTCTGAACGCGTCCCGCCGACAACTTGCTGGCAATCTTCTTCCACAACAGGGGGGAAACCGAGTATCCAATCAACCGATCCAGGATTTGCCGGGCCTTCTGGGCATTGACCAGATTGGCATCCAACCCGCGCGGATTGGCCAGGGCCTCTTCGACCGCCGCACGGGTGATTTCATGGAAGACAACCCGCCGCACCGGAACCTTGGGTTGCAGTTCGTCGCAAAGGTGCCAACCAATGCTCTCGCCCTCGCGGTCCTCATCGGTCGCGATCAGCAGTTCGTCCGCCGAGCGCAATGCCTGCTTCAGCTCGCGCACCGTTTCACGGCTTTCCGGAAACACGATGTAGATGGGCTCGAAGTCCCGGTCGACATTGATGCCCAGGTTGGACCAGGGCTCCTGTTTGTACTTGGCCGGAATTTCGCTGGCCGACCGGGGCATGCCCCGGATATGGCCGCGGCTGTCGAGGACGGTGTACCCGCTCGGCAGGAACCGCTGAATCGTCCGGGCCTTGGTGGGGGATTCAACAATGATGAGTTTGGTCATTGGCTCTCGTACTGACAGGCCGGGTGTGCGGCCCGTACGCGGACAGGCGGTTCGCGGCACTGTACCGCGTTGAACCTACAATGCGGCCCGGGCGGAGTCCACTTGGTCGGACACAGGCCGCTGTCCTTTCATATTACAGACATCAGGGTGCCAACGACCATGTCTGCCGAAAATCGTAACCGTTTCAGGGCCGGATTGACATTCCTGATCACCCTGTCATTGGCAAGCTGCGTCCTGCCACAGGTCCCGCCAACTCCGGAGACGCCACGGGTCGAAACGTCGGTTCCGGTCAAGGTTCGGGTCGCGACCGAGCGCGGCGCGACCGCCTGCGACAACTCGTTTCACAGGCACACGCTGCCCCACGAGACAACGGCACCGGAATGGACCGTGACCGGGTTCGATGCCAACGGGTCCGGCATTGCGGCCGGGGATCTGGACCGCGACGGTAGGCTCGATCTTGTATTGGGGGGCTATGCGCAGTCCAACACCATTCTTTGGAATGCCGGCAACCTATCCTTCGAACCGCAACCACTAGGCGAGGGCCTGACCCGCGAAGTCCAGCTGGTCGACGTGGATGGCGACGGCCTTCTCGACATTGCCACCACGCGCAGGGGATCCGGTCTGGCGGTTTGGCGCAACACGGGCGCGGACGAACGGGCCGCCATGTTCGAGCCCATGGTATTGCGCGGGATCGATCGGCCCTTCTACTCCATGGATTGGCTGGACGTGGACGCCGACGGGGATCTGGACCTAGGGGCGGCCACGTACGACGCGGAACTCAAGGACCTGTTCGGCAGCGAGTTCCTGATGAACCATGCGGGGGGTGTCTATCTCTTCAGCATGGAGAACGGCCGATTTCGCCTGCGGCAGCTGACATTGCAGGCGCAGGCCCTGGCAACCCTGTTTCTCGACGTGACCGGCGACGGAACGGCGGAACTGCTGGTCGGCAACGACTTCGCCACGCCGGACTTCATTTTCCAGCAGGAGGCCGACGGCTGGCACACCATCGAGCCGTTCGACGTGACCACCCATTCCACGATGAGCCTGTCGGCCGGGGACATCAACAACGACGGCCGGTTCGATCTCTTTGCCACCGACATGAAACCCGTGCCCGACGACCAGGACGCGCTCGCGGCCTGGCAGCCGGTCATGGAGGCCATGATGGCGGGGGCGATGGAGGACCACGATGCACGCCAACGCATGCAGAACGTACTGCAGGTCGCCGCGGACGACAACGGCGGCTGGGTCGATGCCGCGGACTCGCATCCGTTGGCGGCCACCGGCTGGAGTTGGGCCGGAAGCTTCGGCGATCTGGACAACGACGGTTGGCTGGACCTGTATGTGGTCAACGGCATGATCGAGGCCACGCTTTTCGCCCATCTGCCCGACCACGAATTGGTGGAGCGGAACCATGCCTTTCGCAGCGGCGCGGACGGGTCCCTGATGCCCGCTCCGGAATGGAACCTCGGCGATCAGGCAAGCGGCCGGGGCATGGTGATGGCCGATCTGGACCGGGACGGCGACCTCGACATCGCGGTCAACAATCTGCGCAGTCCGGCGGCCCTGTTCGAAAACCGGTTGTGCGGAGGCGTCGGACTGCAGCTGGATCTGCGGCAGGAATCGGGCGGCAACAGTCATGCGATTGGCGCACGGGTGGTCGTGGCTGCGGATGCCAACCGGTGGGTCCGGACCGTGCACGTGGCCGACAGCTACCTTTCCGGCCGCGCGCCCCGGCTGCACTTCGGCCTGGGCGAACCGGAACGGGATGTCCAAGTGACCATCGCCTGGCCGGACGGCGAGCGTACGCTCCTCGGGAACGTGGCGCCCGGCAGCCTGGTCACGGTGGTCCGGAAGTAATCCTGGCTCGGTCCGGAGCCAAAGTCCGGCCTGTTTTATAATCTGGCCGTCCCTGGAAATCGTTCCCTTGGATTGTTCTTGCCCGTCCTGCGAGGAGGCACTGATGCGAACCCGAGTTCTTACCATCCTGGCGTTGCTGGGCGTGCTGGCGATTGCCGTGACCGGCTGCGCCGCGGCACCGCCAGCTGCAACCGCGCCCGGAGAAACCGTCGTCACCTGGGCCATGTGGGGCAGTCCGGCCGAGCTTGCAACCCACCAGTCGGTGGCCGACGCGTACATGGCCGAAAACCCCGATGTGACAATTGAGATTTTGTCCGAACCGTGGGGCGACTACTTCACCAAGATGCAGGCCCTGTGGGCCGGCGGCGACGGTTCCGTCATTCCCGACATCCTGTTCCTGTGGCCCACCCCGTCCTATGCGGCCGAAGGTGTGTTGGAGAACCTCCAGCCCTTCATCGACCGGGACGGCTACAACGTGGACGACTACTGGCCGGACCTCCTTGAGTCCGCGAAGTACGACGGCGACGTCTACGGCTTCCCGCGCGACATTGGCCTTGAAGTCCTGTATTACAACAAGGACGTCTTCGACGAGGTTGGGGTCCCCTATCCGGACGAAACCTGGACCTGGGCGGACCTCGAAACCGCGGCCAACCAGCTCAAGGTGGTGGACGATACGGGCCGGGTCTCCCGCTACGGCCTCGGCATGGAGGGCGGCAAGTACATGCTGTGGGTACTCCAGAACCACGGCGCCCTGCTGGACGACTACCGCAATCCGTCCGCGTGCACCCTAGACCAGCCCGAGGCGGTACAGGGACTTGAGTTCTTCGCCAACCTGATGGCCACCGACGCCGCCATGACCAGCGACAACCTGAACCAGGCCGGCGGCGACGCAGCCGTGTTCCAGGCCGGCCAGGTTGCCATGATCATCCAGAATGCCAGCCGCGTCAGCGCATTCAACGCGGCCGAGATGAACTACGATGTTTCCGTGGTCCCGATTCCGGACGGCGGCCGCCGCGCAGCCAGTGCCGGCGGAGCAGCCTGGACCATGAGCGCGGGCAGCGACAACAAGGAGGATGCCTGGCACTTCCTGCAGTGGCTGCAGAGCACCAACGGCGGCCAGCGGATCTACACCGCATCCGGGGAGATTTTCCCGGCGCTGCAATCCACCGCCATGTCCGATGCCTTCCTCAATCCGGACAACCCGCCGGCCAACCGCCAGGCGTTCCTGACGGAGGGCCTCAACGCCACCGTGGGCCGTTTCGGCTACTTCCCGGAGTGGGGTTACCTGAGCGGCAATTTCGTGTCGCCCCACATCAACCAGATCTGGACCGGCGACCTGACCCCCGCCGATGCGGCGGCAGCGGTTTGCGAGGGCGTCAACCAGTATCTGCAGGATGAGGACTTCCCGAAGTAGGCAAACCCGAGCCTGACATTTCGGCGGGTGTCGCTGTCCTCGGCGGCGCCCGCCTTTTTTTACCGGCCGTGGCTTCCGGCGCGTCCCCGTTGCGTCCGCTTCCCCGGTGGCGGCGCTGGCGCGCCGACCAGCAGTCCGAGGGCTATCTGTTCCTCCTGCCCAGTCTGGCGGGCTTCATTCTGTTCGTTCTGATCCCGGTCGTCGCAGCGCTCGTGCTGAGCCTGTACGAGTGGAGCCTGCTGTCGCCCGGCGAATACGTCGGCCTCACCAACTACCTGAACCTGTTCCGCCGCGATCCCACCTTCTTCAAGGCGCTCGGCAACACGCTCTACTTCACGGTGACCATTGTGCCGCTGCAGTTGGCGGCGGGCCTGGCCGTGGCCCTGGCCCTCAACCAGGCCATCAAGGGTCTGGCGGTCTACCGGCTGATCTATTTCATGCCGGTCGTGACCACCATCGTGGCCGGGGCCTTGGTGTTCCAGTGGATCTTCAACAAGGACTTCGGCATCCTGAGCGCCGCCATCTGGCGCCTCAACGAACTGACCGGCATTCCCGTCCAGCCGCCGGACTGGCTGACCGATCCCGCCTGGGCGCGACCGGCCGTCGTGATTCTCACGCTGTGGAAAAACGTCGGCTTCACGATGGTGATCTACCTGGCGGGTTTGCAGGCCATCCCGGTGGAGCTGTACGACGCGGCGGAGGTGGACGGTGCCACCAGCTGGCGTCGGCTGCTGTACATCACGCTGCCCATGATCTCGCCGACCACGTTTTTTCTGATGGTCATTCAAATGATCGGGGCATTCCAGCTGTTCGACGAGGCGTTCGTCATGACCCGCGGCGGTCCGGCCCAGGCCACCACCACGATCGTGTACTACGTTTATGTCAACGCGTTTGAGTACCGCCGCTTTGGCATGGCCAGCACGGTGGCCTGGGTTCTGTTCGCGTTCATCTTTGCCTTCACCTTCCTGCAGAACCGCATGCAGCACCGCTGGGTTCACTACGAGACCGAAGATGGCCGTTGAACCGTTGGCGGCGGAACAGATGCGGCCAACCCGACGCGTGCGCCGACGCATCGGCAGCATCGTGCTGCAGGTCGGATTGTTGGCCGGCAGCTTCTTCATGGTCATGCCGTTCCTGTGGATGCTGTCCACCTCGCTCAAGTTGCCGAAGGAAATATTCAAATACCCGCCAATTTGGATTCCCACGGAAATTGCCTGGTCCAACTACAGGGACACCCTGACCGCCCTGCCCTTTGACCGCTTCTATCTGAACAGTGCCATCGTCAGCGTGTCGTCAACCCTGATCCAGGTGCTGGCCGCGGCCCTGGCCGCCTTCGCCTTTGCCAGGCTGCGCTTCAAGGGCCGCAATCCCCTCTTCCTTCTGTATCTGGCCACGTTGATGATCCCGTTCCAGGTCACGATGATTCCGAACTTCATCCTGATCTCCCGGGTGCTCGGCTGGTACAACACCTACCAGGCCCTGATTTTTCCGACCTCCTTTTCGGCCTTCAGCGTGTTTCTGCTGCGCCAGTTTTTCTCCAGCCTGCCCATGGAACTGGACGAGGCCGCGCGCATGGACGGCGCTTCCACCCTCCGCATCTGGTGGCAGATCATCCTGCCGCTGAGCGGCCCGGCCCTGGCGGCCCTGTCCATCTTTTCCTTTCTGGGTTCCTGGAACTCCTTCCTTTGGCCGCTGGTGGTGACCGCCTCCAACGAAATGCGGACGATCCCGGTGGGCCTGAGCGCTTTCCAGGGCGAATACAACACCGCCTGGAATTTGCTGATGGCCGGATCGGTGATCGCGCTGGTGCCCGTGTTGGCGGTGTACATGGTGGGGCAGAACTGGTTCCAGCGCGGGATTACGCTCTCCGGCATGGGCGGGCGGTAACATGGACCCGACTGTCAATTCTTCGGGGACCGTCCGTTGTCCGGCAACAGCGCCTCAGCCAACGCCATCGGCTGCATCGTAAAGACCAACTCCCATGTGGAGTACCTGTGCCGCATCTACCGCCACAGGGAAATCGACCACACACCCCACGCCGAGGACTTCCGGTTCGGCCGTTTCGTGACGGTTGAGTCCGGAGACAACCTGGGGGGAGCCCTGGGCCGCATTGTGGGGCTGATCTGCAACACGCATGTGGTCAATCCGGACTTCGGGTCGCCCTTCAACCCGCAGATGGTGTCCGACGACTTCGACATCACGCTGCCGCCCTACCTGCAGGCCGACTTCACCGCGGTGGAGGTCGTGGGGATTGGCTGGGAGACCCCGGACACCGAGTACCTGCAATCGGTTCCGCCCCACGCCCCGATGATGAACGCACCGGTCCACCCCATGCCCAAAGCCGATGTCGCGCGGTTTCACCAACAAGGGGACCGCGGGCTGCAGGTGGACTACCTGCCGTTCCTGATCAACTGGAACCATCCCCTGGCCCAGGATCTGCTGCTGCATCAGTTGCGGTTCCTGCGCGCCAACTTTCCCGAACACGGCGATGCCCTGACTGTGGTGGAGAACATGGTCAAGTGGAAGTCCATCGTGGGAGGCCTGCGATGAGCCGGACCGGCGGCCCCCTGGGACTGGTGCGGGGCCCGGGGGAGTCGGTGTCCGAGTTCGTGTTCGTGTCACCGGATCCGGACCAGTCGGCGCGCATTGGGGAATTCGTCTACTTCGAGGATCCCGCCATCGAAGGCGGCGTGCGCATCTACGGACGCGTCACCCAGCGGGAAGCGGTGCGCCTGTGGCCGGACGAGTTCATGGCGAACCCCGACATCGCTCCCGCAAGGGTGGCCGGACTGCTCGGTTTCGATCAGGGGTCAGCCAGGTCAAACACGGATCTGTTTGCCCTGACCGTCTCCATTCTGGGTCACTTCGACAGTCAGGTCAGGGACTTCATCAATCCCCGCATCACGCCCAGCAGCGGACTGCCGATTCACCTGACCTCCAGCGCCGAACTGACCAGGATTCTGAATGCGGTGGAACCGACGGCGGCCGGCAGCGCCCTGGTGGGGGACCTCATCACCCGTGCACCGTCGGAGGTCCCAATCGCTCTCAACGTGGCCGCCTTCACCAGCACCCATCTGGCCATCATTGCCACCACCGGCAGCGGCAAGAGCTACCTGGCCGGGGTGTTGTTGGAAGAAATGATGCGGGAAAAGAACCGGGCCGCCGTCCTGGTCGTGGATCCGCACGGCGAGTACGACACCCTCCGCCAAATGGCGGAGGAACACCGGACCCGTTTCGCGTCCAACGGGTACCTCCCCACCATCCGTGTCCTCCAGCCCGATCAGGTAAAGGTGCGCATTGACAGTCTGTCCGAAGCCGACCTGAACGCCTATCTGCCGGACATGTCGGAACTGATGAAGCACAGGCTGCGGGAAGCCCTGAAACGGGTCCGGACCCGCAAGGAGCGGTATACGTTAACCGATCTGCTGAAGGCGGTCGAGGCGACCGGCCGAGACTCCGAGGACGATGCCGGCAACGGATCCAGGGAGGACGGCACCACGCAGGCCCTGCGCTGGCGCCTGGAAAGCCGCCTGGCCAACAGCAGCCTGTTCACCGACAGCGAAGAGCTGGAACTGACACAGCTCTACCAGCCGGGCCAGTTGACGGCCCTGCAACTCAACGAAATCGACACGTCCGAGCAGCGGATGATTGTCACCACCATCCTGCGGCGGGTCATGAAGTCCCGCACCGACTCCATCAAGAACCGGGGCCACGGCGACGCCAACGACCTGGGATTTCCGGTGTTCACGCTGCTGGAGGAAGCGCACAACTTCAGTCCGGCCCACGAACACGCGGTCTCATCTCCCATCCTCAAGCGCATCCTGAGCGAGGGACGGAAGTTCGGGGTCAGCATTGGCCTGGTCAGCCAACGGCCGGGACGCTTGGATGCGGATGTCCTAAGCCAGTGCATGACGCAGTGCCTGATGCGCATCGTGAACCCGGTGGACCAGGCGAAGATCGCGGAATCCATCGAGAGCGTGGGCCGCGATCTCATCAACGAACTGCCCAGCCTGTCCCGCGGCCAGGCCATTCTGGCCGGTGCCAGCGTGAACACGCCGGTGCTGGTGAAGGTCCGCCCCAGAATCACGGCTCACGGCGGACAGGACATCAATGCACCGCAGGAATGGCGCAACTATGAACCCAGACGCAGGCGGACCGCCATTCCAAGAGACATGGGGAACGGACGCAGGCCCGACGGCACCGTCCGCTGAATCAGTGCCCGCGATGCGCAACTGGCCAAGCAAGAAAACGATTTCGGAGGCGTGGTTGTTTGACCCGGTCTTTGGGTTGGTTCAGCCATACCACTTCCAGCGATCAAGGACAGCGAGTTCACCGGCCGCACAGCGGCCCGTAGGGCGGAGTCTCAAGGCCGCCGTAGCAGGAACAGTTCACGGATGCCATCGGATGTGCCTGATGTTTGACACACCGTGCTCCCCTACCGCGGCGTGGGACCGCAATCCAATGGCAGCCCTACATCCAGTCCGGGAGCGATAAAGTCACGCTTGGTACAAGCCGGTGCGCCAAGCAGCACCAAAGCGAACAGATCCGCCACCGGTGGCTTGATTTCCCGATACTGCAGTTGGTAACCCTGTTTCACATTCGTTGATTTCGCTCAGGTCCCTGCATCGACACCTCCTCCGGTTCAGGCCCCCGCCAGCCCCCGCCTCAGGCCATGATGTGTGCCATCACTGCCTCCCAGAGTGCTACCAGGACCGATTCCGCCGCCAGCGGCCGCGCCCGGACCAGCCATTGCAGGATCGGCAACACGGTGCGGTCCAGGTGTGTCAGGGAGTCCTTGTCCAAGTGCCGGATGTGCCGTCCCACGGTGCGCCGCAGGTGCATGGCACACAGTTGCCGGTCCAGGCCCGTGGCCTTCAGGGCTGAGCCGTAGACGGGATCGTCGTCGGTCGTCACCCCCGCGCACCGCGCGTCTCCAAGTGCTTGAACCAGCCTTTCCCGTCGAAGCCCGGCCCCGCCAGGCGCAGGTCCAGCTGTTCGCCTTTCGGTCCCAAGACCACGCCCACCAAGCGGTGGTTGCCCCCAGTGGGCAGCCAGGTCTCGTCCACCGCCAGCCACGCGGGCAGAGAGGCCTACGGGTCGGGCACCACCGCCTGCACGTCCCGCCACAGAGTGGCGGCACCCACCCCGCAGCCCAGAGTCGCCAGCACCACCGACCATCCCCGGTAGTTGACACACCACACGTACAGCCGGGCCGCCAGCCGCCGAAAGGCCTCCGGGCGCTGGCGGGCGGCAGGGGCGAGGCACTGCAGAGGCAGGCTTTGCACGGCCAGCGCTGGATCCGCAGCCGACCAAGGCCGACTAGGTGACGGGGATTGGTGCCGTTGCGGCACCAGGCAGGGCTCGGTGGGCGTTCGGGGTGGGCAGGGACTGGGACTGAAGTCCACGACGAGGGGTCCGCTTTGGTTGATTGATGCAAACCAATTATCGAGGGCCCCTCGTCCCACTCCAGGCCTTGAACCAATATCAACGAGAGTGAAACAGTGCCGCCTGGACGCAGGGCGATTGCATCTAAACGGGTTTCGGGGTCGAGGCCGATCAGCCGGCACAGATAGTCCTTGTCCCAGGCCCCGCTCCCGGTCGTGGGACCCGCGCCCGTGCTTGGGCACGGCCTGGCCCTCGGTCCGCACACAGACATCCTGCACCCCGTCCCGAAAGTCCTCCTCGAACCGGGCCCATCCAGCCGCGCGCAGAACCGTCCCAGCGTGTCGTGCGAGGGGATCCGGGGGTAGCCCGGGAAGGTGCGCCGCCAGGCCTCGTTGGGCCGGCCCAAGAGGGTGATGGCCACAAGACGGTCCGCACCGCAGATGACCCCGGCACGGACAGCACCAGGATGTCCGTCAACTTGTGCAGTTTGATCCGCTCCACCCGCGGGGATCCCCTTGACAGGTATATGTGAGAGGCTCCGGGTGTGGGGGATCGGCAGGCGGATCCGCCTGCCGTGCGCCCGCGGGCCGGGCGTTCCATGGGGGTCCTGCGGGTGCGTAGGCCGCGGGGCCGACCGGATCCCCGGAGGGGCGGTGTGGGAGACGTGC
>MKWU01000552.1_pt1 | contig 70905 bp, 59 predicted proteins | sample 809101 | NCBI WGS metagenome assembly MKWU01 (sample SAMN05860141, study PRJNA318959) | sponge metagenome | host: Aplysina aerophoba | place: Slovenia: Piran, Adriatic Sea, Gulf of Piran | collected 2013-05-07
AGGAGGGGGACTGGAGGAAGAACGTGGCGAGGGCGCAGGCCGCGGCATCGGCGACGTCGTAGCGCTTGTTGGAGCCGGTCCGGGGGTCGGGCAGGGCGGAGGCGGCTTGTTGGAAGCGATCCAGAAGGGTCTCGAGCACGCAGGAATTGGAAACGGAGGGCATATCTTATGTTTGAAAGCGGTGCCCACAAAGTCAAGCCCCCAGAAACTGGTCCCTTGCTACCGGCCCCTCACCGGCTCCCGAGACCAAAAAAGCCAAATTGAGAATCCCTGCTTGTCCCCAGGCCCGGACAAGTTCGGGGTTCGGTTCATACGCCGTGATCGAATCGAACTTCGAATCTGTCGGGATGAGGCCGGAATCCCCCTATCCTTGCAAACATTGCTTATGGTAATGTTCTAAGTGGCTAGATGGTGCGGGCAAGAGCCACTCCAGAGTCGGTTCTCGCGCTCTTGGCAGCGAGCGCCGAGTCCGTCTGGGGGCCACGCTCGGACAACCGGGCGGCGGCCTTCCAAGGCGCCCTGAAACGCGACAGATCGAGAGGGCCGAAACTGGTCGTACAATTCCCAGCTAGAGTAGAAGAAGACTGGCGCATTTGCCCGCTCGATCATTCGGAGAAGGTGAAGGAATGATCCGGACCGCGTTGTTTCTGCCAACCGCCGGAGCGCTGCTGCTCGCGCTCTGCACGCAATTGCCAGTACTTGCTGCGTCCAAGCGGGAAACGGCCGCCAAGCGCTACAAAGCTGCGGAACAGCTGTACGAAGACCTGCGGCACGTCCCGGGTCCCGAACTGCGACCGCGCCAGTACGAAGTTGTCATCTCCGCGTTCGAGGCCGTCCACAGAACCGACCCTTCGAGCGGCTACTGCGACGACGCCCTCCTCGCAATCGGCGAACTCTACCAGGCGATGGCAGAGCGATTCCAGCAGGATCGGTACCACCAGAAAGCGCGTGAAGCCTATGAGTTCATGGCGCGCGAATACCCGTCCAGCGGCCATCGGCAAAAGGCCCTCGCGATGGCAGCCGAACTGGGCGGCCTGCCCGCGACTGCCTCAACCGCATCAGGTGGAACGAGCGCGCCCGCCGATGGCGGGAGAGTGGTCAAGGCAGCGCTGTCCGATGCGGAGCACGAAGCGGACTCTGTCGTGCAACCTCCGGGTTACCAGACGCGGGGGGCGGGCTTGGTCTCGATTTCGAAAATCCGCCATCACAGCTACTCCGACGGAACACGGATCGTGCTGGAGATGGACGGAAAGACGGCCCTCAAGTACGACCGGCTAAGCCGCCCGGACAGACTCTATATCGACCTGTTCGGCAGCATCATGTCCAAGTCTTTGATCAAAGGGGTCCAGGTGGTGGTCGCCGATACGTTGCTTTCCACTGCGCGCCTGGCGCAAAACCGCGGGAACAAGGCGCGGCTTGTACTCGACTTGAAGCGGCCCACATCCTTCGATGTGTTCTGGCTGGACAATCCGACTCGATTCGTCCTCGATGTCCGAGGCGCCGGCGCTCCCCGATCGCCCCGCACCGTGCAGGCGTTGGATCCGGGCCACACCGAACTCAAGCCGCCTCGCGCCGCGGAAACAACCGCCGACGGAAAGCACAGCCTGACCCGGGCGCTCGGGCTCAAGCTCGGCACGATCCTGGTCGATGCGGGGCATGGAGGCCATGACACCGGCTCCATCGGGCCGGGAGGGTTGCGTGAAAAGGACGTCGTGCTCGACATCTCCCAGCGGCTTGGCAAGCTCCTAGAGGAGCGGCTGGGAGCGGAAGTGATCTATACCCGGCAATCGGACGTGTTCGTGCCTCTGGAGGAACGTCCGCAAATCGCGAACTCGCGAAAAGCGGACCTGATGATCTCGATCCATTGCAATTCGGCACCCAGTTCGAAGGTTCGCGGCATCGAGACCTACTACCTGAGCCTCACGTCGGATTCGTGGGAATTGAGCGTGGCCTCGCTAGAGAACGCCGCGGCCAGCAGTTCAATCCACGACCTTGAGGACCTGGTTGCAAAGATCGCGTTCGGCGAAAAGACCGAAGAATCGCGGGAGTTCGCGAAGCGAGTCCAGGAGAGGCTTCACGAAGGAGTGTCAAAGCATTCCTCCAGCATCCGGAACCGGGGCATCCGCAAGGCACCGTTTGTCGTGCTCGTCGGCGCGCAGATGCCTGCAGTGCTGGCGGAGATCGGATTCATCAGCAATCGGTCCGATGAAGGCCTCCTGAAGCAGTCCGGTTTCCGCCAGGAGGTCGCCGAACATCTGTTCAAAGGCATCGCCGAATACGCCACTTCGCTCGGAACACCCACGGTTCGCACCTCCCTATCCGCAGGGTCCGCACAGCGCGACTAGCTGCCAACTCGAGCGGTCAGCCCGGTTCGGCCAGAGAGAGCGCTGCCAGCGCCTTGGCGCTGATGGTCGTGATCGGAATCTCCCGGGCCTGGGCGAGTGCCACCCACCGATAGCCGTCCGGCAAGTCCCCAGAGGATGTCGCCTCGTACACATGGCAGGTATAGAGGGTGTCGGTGATGGCATGCGAGAACGTGCCGGCGGCATACAGCCGGGCATCGGCGGGCATGCCGAGCTCTCGCAAGAGGATCGCCAGTCCTTCGGCGTTTGGCAACTCCCAGAATCCGGGCATGATGGAGGCGTCGGGGGGCCGTTGGCGCATGAGTGCCCGGCCGTCGTACTGAATCACGACAACTGCGATCTCGGTCCTCCGGGGCGGGCGTCGCGGTGCCTTCACCGGCAGCGATGGTGCCGTGCCAGCTGCGTGCCCGGCACATGAGGACACCCAGGGACAGGCGTCACACCGGGGAACCCGCGGGACGCAAAGGGTCGCCCCGAGTTCCATCAGGGCCTCGCTGAAATCGCCTCGCTCGCCCGGCCGAGTCGCGTCCATCAGCCGTTGCGCGAGATTCCGCAATGCCTTCCGGGGCGCTGCACCGCGTATGTCCCGGCGGTCGTCAGCGAGCCGTGCCAAGACACGGTAAGCATTGCCATCCATCGCCGCCCGAGGCTCGTCAAAGGCGATGCTCGAAACCGCCGCCGCCGTGTACTCGCCGATCCCTGGGAGACGCTTGATCGAGTCGTACTCCGACGGAAAGCGTCCGGCGTGGACCTCCACCACTTGCCGAGCGGCCGCGTGCAACATGCTCGCCCGACGGTAGTACCCAAGACCCGCCCAACTCGCTAGAACCTCGTGACGGGGAGCAGCAGCGAGAGCGTCCACGGTGGGATAGGCCTCAATGAACCTGCCGTAGAACGCAAGCACTGTCTCGACCCGGGTTTGCTGCAGCATCACCTCCGAAACCCAAACCCGGTAAGGATCCCTAGTGTAGCGCCACGGCAAGTTCCTGCGATTCACGAGGAACCACTCCAGCAGTTCCCGCACGCGGTCAGCCAGGGGCGGCGTCACACGCCCTCGAAAACCGCCAGGAAGCGGTCGGCACTCATTTCAGAGCTGCAGTCCACACTGAATACCCCCCGGCGCGCGGCTTCGCAGCCCGACGGGCCGGTCCGGCTTCTGAAGCCTTCGGCGTCGAGCGAGTTGGCCACCGAGCAGTCGGGTCAGGCACATTCCTGGCGGCCTAGCGGGAGACGTCGCAAACGCGCGAGCTTGGTTGAGACGAAGATCGCAGCCGAAGCGTTCGTGCAGCCCGCCAAGGCGGGCCAACCGATGCAAGCGGCGACACCAAAGGAAGTGCCGCCGTCCCGAGGCATGGCAACCGGGACGATGGCGACATCCAGCTGGTCCGCTCGCGGCGGTCCCGGCAGGCCCCACGAGCGAGCAGCAGCAGATACCTATTTCTGGAATACGCGGAATATCTTCCGCAATGGGTCATAAAACTCATCCACGACCCTCTCCTTGAGCGGAATGATCGCATTGTCGGTGATCGTGATGTGTTCCGGGCAGACGTTCGTGCAACATTTCGTAATGTTGCAGTACCCGATGCCGTCGGTCTCCCGGAGTTCTCCGACCCGGTTTTCGGTATCGAGAGGGTGCATCTCGAGCGCCGCCGCATACACCAAGAATCGCGGTCCGATGAATTGGTCGTGCAAATGGTGCTCCCGCAGGACGTGACAAACGTCCTGGCAGAGAAAGCACTCAATGCATTTGCGAAACTCCTGCACGCGGTCGACATCGCGCTGCAGTATTCGCCAAGTTCCGTCCTCGGCGTCGGCCGGTCGCGGGGCGAACTGCTTGATTCGCTTTTTCACCTCGAAGTTCCAGGAGACATCCGTCACCAGGTCCTTGACAACCGGGAAGGCCTGCATCGGCTCGATCGTGATGGGCTTGTCCAGAGGAAGCTGGTCCAGGCGAGTCATGCACAACAGCCGCGGAGATCCGTTGATTTCCGCCGAACAGGACCCGCACTTGCCGGCCTTGCAATTCCAGCGGACAGCCAAATCACTGGCCTGCTCAGCCTGGATCTTGTGCACGGCATCCAGCACAACCATGCCCTCAGAGATTTCACAGTTGTAGTCGCGAAATTCGCCCGAGTCCGCTTTGCCCCGCCAAATCCGGAATGTCGCCTTTGCCATGTCCGTTCTCCTCACTTCCTTGCGTCGATGACTTGCTGCAGTTCATCCGAGATCGGCGCGGTCGGCTCGCGCGAGACCGTGAGACCACCATCTGCGTCCCTGCGAATCGCGATGATCAATTTCCCGTAGGTCTCGTCCTTGTCCGGAAAGTCGAGCCGGGTGTGTGCGCCTCGACTCTCCTGCCGTTCCAGGGCCGCCCGGGCGATCACTTCCGAGAAGGTGAGGAGATTCCTGAGGTCCAAAGCCGTGTGCCAGCCAGGGTTGTACTCCCGATTTCCGCTCACGGCAACGCGGCCCGTCCGGTCGCGCAGGCGGTCAATGGCTTCCAGCGCGTCCTGCAGATCGCGCTCGTTGCGGACGATCCCCACCTGCTCCTGCATCAAATCTTGAAGATCGTGCTGAATTGCAAATGGGTTTTCCGCGCTCTCCGCGTCCACGCCTCGGTCAAACGGCTCTAGCGCCACTCGCGCCACCTCCGCAACCTGATCGGCAGAGATCTGGCCGCCCGCGTTCTCGCGTGCGAAGCGAGCAGCGTACTCTCCAGCGCGTTTGCCGAATACCAGGAGGTCGGAAAGGGAATTGCCTCCCAGGCGATTGGCTCCGTGCAGCCCGCCTGCGCACTCTCCCGCTGCAAAAAGCGCGGGCACGTCAGACATTTGCGAGTCCGCATCCACTCGCACACCGCCCATCACGTAATGCGTGGTGGGACCGACTTCCATCGGCTGCTCGGTAATATCGATGCCGGCGAGCTCCTTGAACTGGTGATACATGCTGGGCAGCTTTCGCTTGATGTGCTCCGCAGCGTTGGGAAGCCTCTCCTTGATCCAGGCGATGTCAAGAAATACACCTCCGTGCGGACTTCCCCGGCCCTCTTTGATCTCGCGCACGATGCAGCGCGCCACGTGGTCGCGAGTCAACAACTCCGGAGGCCGTCGCGCGTCCTTGTCGCCTTGGGTATAGCGCCAGCCCTCCTCCTCGCTGTCGGCCGTCGAATTGCGATAAAGCGGCGGGATGTCGCCGAACATGAACCGCTCGCCGCGCGAGTTCCGCAGCACGCCGCCTTCCCCTCGAACGCCTTCGGTCACCAGGATACCCGCAACACTCGGAGGCCAGACCATGCCGGTCGGGTGGAACTGGACGAACTCCATGTCGATGAGCGCCGCGCCAGCGCGGTACGCCAGGGCGTGACCATCGCCGGTGTATTCCCAGCTGTTGCTCGTGATTCGAAACGCCTTGCCGACACCTCCGGTCGCCAGCACGACCGCCTTGGCATGAAAAACCTTGAACGTGCCGCGATCCCGGTCGAACGCAAAAGCGCCGACCACGCGGTCGCCATCCGTAAGCAGTTCGATCACGGCGCACTCCATGTGGTCGTCAATTCCTTGGTGCACGGCGTAGTCCTGGAGCGTGCGAATCATCTCCAGGCCTGTGCGGTCCCCGACGTGCGCCAGGCGGGGATAGGCATGGCCGCCGAAGTTCCGCTGCAGGATGCGCCCGTCCACGGCACGGTCGAACAGCGCGCCCCAGGCCTCGAGTTCACGCACCCGCGCGGGGGCTTCCCGAGCGTGCAACTCGGCCATGCGGCTGTTGTTCAGGTACTGACCGCCACGCATGGTGTCGGCGAAGTGCACCATCCAGTCGTCGCGGTCATCGACGTTCGCCAGGGAAGCGGCGATACCCCCCTCAGCCATCACCGTGTGCGCCTTGCCCAGGAGCGACTTGCAGACGAGACCGACTGAAGCGCCATGGGCACGCGCTTCGATAGCCGCCCGTAGCCCGGCGCCCCCAGCGCCGATCACAAGGACGTCGTGTTGAATTGGTTCGTACTCAATCACTACAGGATTCTCCAGTCCGTCCATACACCCATGGAGCAGAGGCGAACATAGAGATCGGAGAATCCGACCGAGAACAGACTCATCCACGCCCAGCGCATGTGCTGGCGGTTGAGGCAGCTTACGCAATCGTAGGTCTTGGCCAAGTTGGGAGATCCCGAGAGCAAGTCCCTCCGTCCTCCCAGCAGATGCCGCAGGGAGTGGCAGCCGAATGCGTAGCCGGCGAGCAGCGTGGCGTTTACGGCCAGCACAATGCTGCCCACACCGATGCCGAATTCGACAGATCCTGTTGCGGGATCTGTGAACCAGAGCGCCTTCCAGGCGTCATAGGAAAGCATGACAATGAATCCAAGGGCGATATAGAGAAAGTAGCGGTGCACGTTCTGCATGACCAGCGGAAAGGAGCGCTCGCCGCGGTAGCCGGAGCGCGGTTCCCCAACGGTGCAGGAAGGCGGGTCGGCCCAGAAGGCTTTGTAGTACGCACCGCGATAGTAGTAGCAGGTCAGGCGGAATCCCAGAGGAGCCCAAAGAATCAATAGTGCGGGCGAGAACGGCAACCACCCGGGCCACCAGCCGGGTTTCGGACCGAACCAGCTATGCTCGGACGCGCCAAAGAGTTCCGGTGAGTAGAACGGCGACAGGTACGGCCCGGCCGTGTAGTGGTCACCCTGAAATGTCGCCCATGTGGCATACACGATGAACGCGGAGAAGCACAGAAAGACCGTCAACGGCTGAATCCACCAAGCGTCTGAGCGCGAGGTATGTCCAAATCCACGCTTGCTCAGTGGAACATCAATAGTCGCCATCGCCCCTCCGGTCTGCGAAGTGCAGAATCTCGAATCATATCGAGGACTCTCGAGGATTTTCAACCTGCCTCGAAATGCAGGTACGCGACGTGGGGGCTTAGGATTGCGGAAACGGCGGCAGGGTCAAGTGCCTCTTGGGGGCCGGAGATTTCCAATCCGTGCTGACGAGTTCAATCTGTAGGCGATGCCGCACCCGTTTGAACCCGGCGGACTGGCCGCGTTGGATCGCAGCACCTAGATGAGGGGCCGCGTGAAGTCCTCCAGGCATGCCGACGGCATCGATCTGTCTCCTAGGGCGACCACCGCAACGAGCTAGGCAGAGGCCAGAAACGTGGATCTCGACCGGAGCCCGTTAACTTGGCGCTGCTGCAAGGTCACAGCCATCGGCCAAAGGTCGAAATACACGCGCACTCACCCACTGACGACAGCTCAGGCGTCAGTGGGTGAGGCAGAACTATGACCGCGCCGGACCTGATGCCCGGCACAGGGGAGCTTGGACAGCTAGGTCAGCTTGCCTTCTTCACGCTCTCGATCGAGGAGATCTTCATGTCCTCGATCATGCCCATGACGGTGACCTTCTCGCCAGCAAACTCTTTGATCTTGGCTTGGTCCGCCACTTCGTAGATCTTGCCGTCCTCGGTCACGATCACCGCGGCCATGTCGTCGCTCTTGAGGCAACCCTTGGCGCAACCGGCATGCTCTGCGCCGGCCTTGCCTGCAGTCGCGCACTTTGCGTCCGTCACGAAACCTGTCGCCGAGCCAGCGAAACAAAGCGCGGTCACGGAAAGGGTCAATACGAGCAGGGTGAGAATTCTCTTCATTGTTGGTACTCCATCGATGCGGCCGAAATTCGGCCGAGTTCTGATAGCATACTCCACCATCCGGCGGTGGGTCAACGGCAGAGACGGATTTTCTTTGGAGATTCGCCCTGGAACCGCATCCACAGCCAGCGCGGGCAACTCAACGCCCCTCCCCTTGGGCGGAGTTCCGCCGCCTGATTCCGGGGTAACACCCGTGGCCATCGCGCCGATGGGCTGGCACGGAGCCAGCGCCGGTCGACTCAGGCAGGCGCCCTCCGCGGTCGATCAATATCCGTTCTTCCCCAACACGGCGACGAGTTCTTCAACGGCATCGGCACTGGCATTCAGCGCCGCCTCCTCGGAATCGTCCAGTTGGACCTCATAGACCTGCTCCAGGCCGTGGGCGCCCAGCTTGCAGGGCACGCCAACAAAGATTCCGCGGCGTCCGTACTCGCCTTCGAGCAGCGCCGCGCATGGCAGCACCTTGCGCTTGTCCTTCAGGATCGACTCGACCATTTCAACTACCGAGGAAGACGGAGCATAGTACGCGCTGCCTGTCTTGAGATGCTTGACGATCTCCGCCCCGCCGTCGCGGGTCCGCTGCACGATCGCCTCAAGTTCCTCCCCGGACAGAAGCTGCTGGATCGGTATTCCGGCAACATTGGTATATCGGACAAGCGGCACCATCGTGTCACCGTGGCCCCCAAGCACCAGGGCAACGACATCTTCGACTGAGACGCCGGCGGCTGCGGCCAGGAATGTGCGGAAGCGGGCTGTGTCGAGGACCCCCGCCATTCCGATCACGCGGTTCCGCGAAAACCCCGAGGTGTGGTAGGCGACATGGCACATCGCGTCGAGCGGATTCGAGACAACGATCAGGATCGCGTTGGGCGAGTATCGCGCCGCCGACTCGATGCAGGATTTCACGATCGAGGCGTTCTTGAGCAGCAGGTCATCGCGACTCATGCCCGGCTTGCGCGGGAATCCGGCGGTCATGACGACGATATCGGAATTCGCCGTGTCCTCGTAGTCGTTCGTCCCGGTCACCTGCACGTCCGACCCTTCGACGGGACAGGCCTCCAACATGTCCAGGGCCTTCCCCTGCGGCACGCCTTCGATGATGTCGATGAGCGTGACGTCCGCCAGTTCCTTGTCGGCGATGCGCAAGGCGCAGCTTGCGCCCACGTTCCCTGCACCAATGACGGTTACTTTCTTTCGCATCTCGGCTTCCTCGTTCTTCCTTAGCCCATGTGTCGAATCACGGCGGCGCCGAACTGGCTGCAGCCCACCTTGGTCGCGCCCGCCATCTGCCGGTGCAGGTCGTATGTCACCGTCTTCGCGGCGATCGCACCGGTCATCCCGCGTTCAATCAGTCGGGCCGCTTCCTTCCAGCCCAGATGCTCCAGCATCATCACGCCCGAGAGGATCACGCTGCTGGGATTGATCATGTCCTTGTCCGCGTATTTGGGCGCCGTGCCGTGGGTTGCCTCGAACACGGCATGGTCGTCTCCGATATTGGCTCCCGGCGCCAAGCCGAGCCCGCCGACTTGTGCGGCGCAGGCGTCGGAGAGATAGTCCCCGTTCAGGTTCGTTGTCGCCACGACTTCGTACTCGGCGGGACGCAATAGCACTTGCTGGAACATTGCGTCGGCAATCCGGTCCTTGATCAAGATCTTTCCGTTGGGCGCCACGCCGCCACCACCGGATTCCCAAAGCTCGGCCTCAGTCACGCACCGATCCCGAAACTCCTCGGTGGCCACTTCGTATCCCCAATCCCGGAACGCGCCTTCGGTGAATTTCATGATGTTGCCCTTATGCACGAGGGTCACCGACGAGCGTCCGTTGTCCTGCGCATACTGAAGGGCGGCCCTCACGAGCCGCTTTGACCCCGTCACAGATACCGGCTTGATGCCGATACCCGAATCCGTTCGAATGCTCCTGCCCATCCGCCCGTTCAGGAACTCAATCACCTGACCGGCCTCCTTGGTGCCGCACTCCCATTCGACGCCGGCGTAAACGTCTTCGGTGTTCTCCCGGAAGATGACGATGTTGAGCTTCCCCGGGTCTCGCATGGGGGACGGCACACCGGGATACCACTTGACGGGACGAACACAGGAATACAGGCTCAGGATCTGCCGCAAGGCGACGTTCAGGCTGCGGATCCCGCCGCCCACCGGTGTCGTCAGCGGCCCCTTGATCGCGACCCTGAGCGCGCGAATCGCGTCAATCGTGTCAGCCGGCAGCCACTCCCCGAACCGGTCGTGTGCCTTCTCGCCGGCGAACACCTCGTACCAGACAATGCGCCTGTCGCCGCTGTAAGCCCGCTCGACTGCCGCGTCAATAACGGCCTTGGACGCCTTCCAGATGTCCCGCCCACAACCGTCGCCTTCGATAAAGGGCACGATCGGACTGTCGGACACAATGCACCGACCAGATTCCATCCGAACAGGCGTGCCGTCCGTCGGAACGGGAAGGCCGTTGTAGTGAGGCATATCGTTCTCGCTTCTCGTAGAGAACCCCCGGTACAAGAACCGGAAGAGGAGGACGCTTCTGGGACGCCCGGAAGGCTGACCAAGCCTGCAATCCAGCGTATCATGAGCAGGTCTGCGACCGACGATTCCAATGTGGACGAGGGCTCGCGACGGGCACACTCACCACGGCCCAGCCGATCTCGTGCGAGGCAGCGTTACCTACATGCGAGCGGGGTAAGATGAAATTTCCGATTCGAGCCGGGAACGCTCGGACACGCCCATGATCAGGAACTCGACGAAGAACGCTGCTGCCGACGAGCCCGCCAGCAAGAAGGCGGTGGAGCCGTCTCGCGGCATCGTAGCCGAATGGACGGTAACTATCCTTCTACTGCTGTTCGGTACGACCACCCTCGTGCAGGCGTTCGTCATCCCGACGGGATCAATGGAAGAGTCCCTGCTGATCGGAGACCATTTGCTCGTGGACAAACTGGCCTATGCCCCGCCGGGAGCAATCAGCCAGTACCTGCTGCCGTACCAGGACGTCGAGCGCGGCGACATCGTCGTCTTCCGCTATCCGATCAACCTGAACGAGACATTCGTGAAGCGCATCGTGGGGGTGCCGGGAGACCGGCTGCGGGTGATCGACAAGCAGCTGTGGATCAACGGTGAAGCGGTGTCAGAGCCATACGTGGTCTACAAGAGCGACTTCATCGATTCCTACCGAGACAACTTCCCCGGACCTCCGAACACGATGCAAATCTACGAGCCAGCAATGCGAATGCTGCGAGAGCATGTCGAGGACGGGGAAGTGGTCATACCCGAAGGGCAGTATTTCGCGATGGGGGATAACCGCGACCAGTCACTGGACAGTCGCTATTGGGGCTTTGTCCCGCGCGGTCACATTATCGGCAAGCCGCTGATCATCTACTGGTCCTACGACGCGCCAACGTCCCACCTGCAGGACCCCGGGATCTCGCTTGACCATCTGAAGGACCTGGCGCTCAACTTCGTCACAAAAACTCGCTGGACTCGCACATTCAAGCTGATCCGCGCTCACGATCTGGAAGCCCGCTGAGTCCGTCCACGATGAGCCCCAAGGGGACCGACGCGCGCCGCCACGCTGTAGTCCTGGCTGGAGGCCGCGGGGTGCGCTTCTGGCCCCGCAGCCGTGTTGCGCGCCCGAAACAGATGCTCGATCCGCTAGGCGGCGGCACGCTTCTACGACAAACAGCGAACCGCCTGCGGGGTATCTTCCCTCCGGAGCGGATCTGGGTGCTGACCAGCGAGCACCTGCGGGAAGGCGTTGCCAGAGAGTTGCCCGAGGTGGCTCCCGAGCGCATCATCGCCGAACCGGCCCGTCGCAACACCGCTCCCTCGATCGGCTTGGCAGCGGCCCTGCTTCTTCGCGACGACCCGGATGCCGTGATGGGAGTCTTCCCGGCGGACCACTATGTGGAGAACGAGCGAACGTACGCCGGGTTGCTGGAGCGCGCGCTCGCGGCGGCGTCCGGTGAGGACTTGATCGTCCTCGGCGTGAAACCCCGGTGGCCGGAGACCGGCTATGGATACATCGAGTTCCCCAAAGGAACGCGCCCCGGGCAACAGGTCCCGTCACGAGTCGTCAGCTTCCGGGAAAAGCCGAGCCTGGAGAAAGCGCGCAGATTCGTTTCGGACGGGTGTTTCTATTGGAACAGCGGCCAGTTCTGCTGGAAGGCATCCGTGTTCGCAGAACAGATGGCCGAGCACTTGCCGGGAACCTGGAAGGTGCTGGCCGACATCGCCGGCAGCGCACCAAGCGAATTCCGAACCCGCCTCGAAGAATCATACGGGGCCTGCCAGGACATCTCCGTAGACAGCGGCATCCTGGAGCGATCGAGCCGGGTTTCTGGATTTGCCGCCCCCGATTTCGGCTGGACCGACCTCGGCAGCTGGGACGCGCTGCACGCTCTGCTGCCCAAGGACTCCGACGGAAATTGCGCCCGCACGCCGGGTACCTTCGTGAATGCCACTGGCAACTACGTGGACGCCCCCGGAAAGCACGTGGCATTGCTCGGTGTGGACGACTTGATCGTGGTGGAAACGACTGACGCCCTGCTGGTTTGCCGACGGGACGGCTCCCAAGCTGTCGGCGCCGTCGTGGATGCCCTGCGGGACGGAGGGCGTGACGATCTGCTATGACCCAATGCCGGACCGGCGATTGAGCCATTCCCTGAGATCCCCCGACAGGCCTGTGTCTTTACGAAGGCGTTCCAGGTCGAGCGGCCGGTCGACATCGTAGGCCCAAGTGGGTGTCTCGGAGGACTCAAGCCCGCAGGCGCTGAACGTCTCGAGGGTGCTCGCGCGAGTGTCCGCGCGTGACCAAGCCACTCCGCTGAACATCAGCGGATGAGTTCTTCGAGCCGCGACGAGCGTGAAGCCACCGTCTTCACACGGTCCGAGGACCGCATCTGCGCGGGACAGCGCGTCCAAAGCCTCTTCGACTTGTGCTAAGGGCATGGTCGGAGCATCGCTGCCTATGATCAAGGCCCTTGAGAAACCCGAACCGAGCAACTCCCCCAGGCAGTTGAACATCCGCTCCCCGAGATCCTTCCCCCTTTGGATTCGGAACCTCCCTGACCCGGCAAGGCTCTCGAATTCCGCCCACGGCGCATCACAGTAGAGGAACGAGTGAACGCCCGGTATTCCGGACAAGCGCCCCCAGGAGTGCAACACGCACAATCGGTGAAACTCCTCGGCTCCGGAGAGCCCCAGGACTCCGGACAGGCGGGTCTTGACGCCACCCGGAAGGGGCGCTTTCGCGAACAGCGCGAGCGCGGCGGCCTGGCCCTCGGGCACCAATCCCCAATGCTACACTCCGCCTAGGGCTGACAGGCTATGGCTGAATCTCCGAGCGCGGACAGCAAAATGACCGCGGTGCTGGTGGACGACGAGCAACTGGCGCTGGAAGAGCTCAGCTTTCTGCTCGACTCGTTTCCGGAAATCGAGGTCGTGAGCCAAGCCGTCGACGGGCCCAGCGCCTTGGAGCGGATCGAAGCGATCGAGCCCGACATCGTTTTCCTGGACGTCCAGATGCCGGGACTGAACGGATTGGGAGTCGTACGCGAACTGCTGGCCCGAGGGGCCAGGCTTCCGCATATTGTCTTCGCGACAGCCTTTGACCAGTACGCGGTGGAGGCGTTCGAGGTCAACGCAGCCGACTATCTCCTCAAGCCGGTCGACAAGGGTCGGTTGGGCCAGTCGATCAAGCGAGCCCGGGAACTGTTGCGCTCACCCCGCCACGAGTCGGAACGGATGGCCCACTTGCTCGCGCGAATGCAGGACGGGACCGCGCCGCCGACCAAGGTTCTGGTCCGCTCAGGTACCAGAATGGTGCTGGTGGACGCCGCCGACGTGATCTTTGCGACCGTGAAGGCCGGCGCGGTGCGCATCATCGCGACAGATCTCGACGGATTTAGCAACTACAAGACGCTCGACGACCTGCAGTCCACGCTCGGGGACCGCCTCTTCTGGCGAGCGCACAGGTCGTACCTGGTGAATATCGACCGCATCGAAGAAGTCATTCCATGGTTCAAGTCCAGCTACCATCTGCGGATGAAGGGCAAGCCACAGGTCGAAATCCCCGTCAGCCGGGCGCAAACCAAACGCTTGCGCGAGCTGTTCCGCCTTTGATCCACCGGAGTTCATCAACGCGAGTCGGTTCGTCGGGCGACGCTCGCACGATCGCAAGCGCTCGACGGGGGCACACGGCCCGGTCCCCCCTTCGCCGGGACTCCCACGGAGGCTGACAGCATCGCGGCGATGCGCAACGACAGGCTGCAGCGACCCCGTTGGCCTTCCGGTCGCGACGTGGCCCGCCGAAGCGATCGGCGAAATTGAACCGGAACGCCTATGCTGGATGCGATGGGACGATTCGGAATCTTCTGGCTTGTGGTCTGGATGACAGCCGCTGGCACTGGACTCCATGCCCAGTCCGTGAGTGGAAGTGTTTCGGGCGCCATCTTCGGCCCTTCTGGCAGCCGCGTGGCAGCGGAGGTGGAAGCGGTTCACCTTGACACGGGGCGGCAACACCGGTCACCCGCCACCGCGGATGGCAGCTACCGCTTTCCTGCCCTGGCTCCAGGGACCTATGACATCATCCCTCGCGCCAGCGATCTTGTCGCGGCCACCGCAAGGGTTCGGGTGCGTGTCGGGACGCCCGTGCGCCTCGACCTCCGGATGGAATTGCAGACTGCGCGTTTCAGCGTCGAAGTCACCGAATCGACACCACTGGTCGAGGCGGGAACCGCAGGGGTCGGAACGGTCATCGACCGGAGCGAGATGCGCAACCTGCCCCTGAACCAGAGAGTATTCCTCCCTCTCACGCTGCTTGCGGGTGGCGCGCATGCCAGCGCTCCGGGATCGGAACTCTCAACTCAGCACGACAGCGGATTCCACGTCGCGGGCGGCCGAGAGGCATCGAACAACTTCCTGCTGGACGGCATTGACAACAACGACCTCTATATCAACCGGATCGTGGTAAGCCCACCGCTTGACACGGTGCGCGAATTCCGGCTGCACTCGTCCGGATACAAGGCTGAGTACGGTCGCAGTTCAGGCGCCCAGGTCAACGTAGTCAGCCGCTCGGGCACACAGCAAGTCCACGGCTCGGCCTATTACTACCTGCGAAACGACTCGCTCGACGCGCGCAATTACTTCGATCCCCCCGGCCAGCCCGCGCCGCCTTACCGCCGCAACCAGTTCGGAGCGGCCCTCGGCGGGCCGTTCAGCGAGCGGACGTTCTACTTTGCAGGCTTCGAAGGGACCCGAATCCGCGACGCGGCGACCCGCACGGCCGCCGTGCCGACACCCGCCCTGGTGCGGGGCGATTTCTCGGGCGTCGGGCAGCCGGTGATCGATCCCTTCACGCGGGCTCCGTTCCCGGACAGCAAGATCCCGGCGGGGCGGAGAAGCCCAGCCGGCAGCGCTCTCGCGCAATACTGGCCGGCACCGAACCGACCAGACCCGGTCCAGAACTTCGTGTCAACTCCGTCCGGGGACGGCCTAGTCAACCAGCTGGCCGGAAGGCTGGACCACGATGTGAGTTCACAGGGCCGGCTCTTTGCGCGCTACAACCTGAGCCACGCGCGGAGCTTCGATCCCTTCTCAGACAGCGACGTTCCCGGCTTCGGCAGCTTCACCCTGGATCGAGGCCACCACGTCGCGGGATCGTACTCGCACGCCTTTTCGCCATTCACGCTGCTGGAAGCGCGGGCAGGGTTCAACAGGCTGGAACGAGAAGTCCGGCACCAGAACGCCGGACGCGACATCGCTATGGAAGTCGGAATCCCGGGACTGTCGACAGATCCCAGGTTCGTCGGCTTTCCCAGCATCAACGTCTCCGGGTTCGCAAGCCTTTCCGACGATACGGCGCTGCCGGTGCTGCGCCGCAGCAGCACTTTTCACGTCACCGCCCACCTGACCCGCGCGGGACCTCGGCACCACTTCAAATGGGGCGGAGAGCACCGCAGCGTTGGAATTGACGGCACGCAAGGGCTATTCGGCCGCGGCCAATTCAACTTCCTCGGGGCGATCTCCCAGCATCCGGTCTCCGACCTCTTGCTGGGCTTCCCGACTTACAGCATCCGCACTGTCGTGGACAACGATTTCCGGCAGCGAGCGCGGTTCTGGAACGGGTACGCGCAAGACGACTGGACACTGGCGGAAGGGCTGACGGTCAGCCTCGGCCTGCGCTACGAGTACAACGCCCCGGCGTATGACGCGGACGACCGGTTCACGCAATTCGATGTCGATGCCGCCAGATTGGTGCAGCCCGGCACGACATCGCTAGGCCGCGCCGGATACGCAGCGGATCGCAACAATTTCGCTCCGCGGATCGGAATTGCGTGGAACCCCGACGAGTCGGTTGTGCTGCGAGCGGCATACGGACTCTACTACGACGCCAACCTCCTGGAAGCCAATTCCGGCCTCTATTTCAACCCGCCCTATTTCGACCTGCAGCTGTATTTCCCCTCGCCGACCTCCCTCCCGAGCCTCGAGAACCCCTTTCCGGGAGGGGGCTTCACGCCACCGGCCTCGGTAAACGCCCTGCAGCCCGATTTCAAATCGGCTTACGTCCAGCGCTGGAACACAGGATTCGAGAAGGCGCTCCCCCGCAAGATCGTGGGGCGGGCCCTCTATATCGGCGCCAAGGGATCGAAGCTCCTGCGCCGCCGGAACCTGAACCAACCCCAGCCCGGCGCCGGCGAAGTGGATCCACGGCGTCCAACGCCTGGATTCGCCAACATCGTCCTCTTCGAGTCGGGCGCGTCGTCGACCTACCATTCCGGCGTGTTTTCGCTGGAGCGACGTTTCGGCGGGCGCGCGGGCTTTCGCGCCGCCTACACGTGGGCCAAGTCAATCGATGACGTCTCGGCATTCCTGGGATCGGCGGGCGACCAGTCCTTCCCGCAGAACAGCCACAATTTCCGGGCGGAGCGTGGCCTTTCGAATTTCGATCAGCGCCATCGGCTGGTTGTCTCGTTGCAGTACGCCACACCGTTTCGACACTGGCTGACCGGCGGCTGGAACGCCTATGCCATAGCGACCTACGCGGGCGGCCGTCCGCTGACGCCGCAGCTCAGCCGGGACAATTCCAACACGGGTAACACGGGCGGGATCTTCGGCTCGGACAGGCCGCACCTGCTCGCCGACCCGGCTGTGCCTGATCCGGGACCGGCAGGGTACTTCGCAAGGTCGGCGTTCGCGATCCCTGCGCCGCTGACATTCGGCGATGCGGGCCGAAACATCCTGACCGGTCCGGGCAGAAGTTCCTTCGATTTCGCCCTGGTGCGGTCGCTGCGGCTCTCCGAGAACGTCACCGCCGACCTACGCGCCGAGGCGTTCAACCTGGCGAACAGAGCCAATTTCGACCTGCCCGAGCGCACGGTCGACTTGCCGACATTCGGCCGTATCTCCTCGGCAGGCCAAGCGAGGCAATTGCAGCTTGGTCTGCGCCTCTCATTCTGATCCGCCACCCAAGCTGCACGCTCGCATTGCCCCGTGCGTCTTGGATTGCAGGGCCAGTGCCGGAGTTCACGGTAGAATACGCCGACTCGAGAGGCGCCATCCGGGAGGAGACAGCATCCGCGGATTCGGCGCAAGCGCTGCGCCGCAGATACGTTGAGCGGGGAATCCTGGTCCGCTCGGTCCAGGTCAGCCGAGCACCGGCGTCGAGCGCGGCGTCGCCGGCGCGCGGGCGGATCGATCTCGAGCAATTCATCGTCTTCAACGAGCAGTTCCTGGCACTGAACCGGGCTGGAATGCCGATTCCCCAGTCCCTGGACCTGCTCGCCGGCAACGTACGCAACAAGACCCTGGCCAATCACCTCGCCGCTGTTCGTGACGATGTCAAGGTCGGCGTGCAGACGTCGCAAGCGTTCGCCAAGAGGCAGGCATTCCCTCCGATCTACATCACGTCGCTGCTCGCCGGCGAGCGATCTGGCGCCCTGGCCTCGGTCCTGGAGCGTTACGTCACCTACCAGAAACTCACTCTTGCGATCCGCAAGAAAATCATGGTCTCCCTGATCTATCCGGCAATCCTGATTGCCCTGGTAATCGCGCTGGTGGTGTTTCTCGTAACCTTCGTGGTGCCGGAGTTCGCCACACTCTACGAAACGATGGACGCCGCCTTGCCCGTCTCGACTCAACTGCTTGTCGGCCTGGGCACGGCGTCTCGAGACAACTGGATGTGGCTTCTGGCCGGGCTGGTTGCAATGGTCAGCGCGGTGGCGTGGATTCTCAGAAGCGACGCGGCCCGCATCTCGCTGGAACGCATCACGTTTCGCGCGCCCGTGATCGGCCAGCTCTGGATCCGCTACCAAGTGGCTCGGGTATCCCGCCTCCTGGGAACCCTGCTAACAGGCGGCATTCCACTGACAAGGGCGCTGGAGACGGCAAGCGAGTCCATGGGATCCGGCCTCTTGCGCGGTGCCCTCGTCTCGGCCAAGGGCCGGGTGCACGAAGGCCAGTCGCTCACCGATAGCCTGTTGCAAACGGGAATCTTCCCCCCGCTGGCAATCGAAATGGTACGTGTCGGAGAGAGCACGGGAGCCCTGCCCGCGATGCTCGAATCGGTGGCCGAATTCTTTGACGAAGAGGTCCAGACCAAGACGACAGCCCTGCTCAACCTTGTCGAACCGGCGATCATGATCGGCATGGGCATCTTCGTGGCCTTCGTGCTGATCTCGCTATATCTGCCAATCTTCAGCCTGGCCGGGCAGTTCTGAGCCGCAGCCGGGCGCAGACGATCCACGGTCGCAACCGCCAGCGCGTCTAACGTCTAGGCCCTTGAGGCCCGATCGGCATGTCCTCACAAGAAGCAGTTCCGGCGGCCGCGGCGACGGCGACCGTGAGCGACGCCCGAGACCTGGCCGCGCGGTACCGCTATCCGTTTGTTGACCTCGAATCAACGCACATCGACAGCGATCTGTTTCGGTCAATCCCCGTCGATCGGATGTTCCGGCACAATTTCGTGCCGATCAGGGAGAACAACGGCGCACTGGAGATTGCCGTCGCCGACCCGCGCGAGTTGCCCGACCTAGACGAGATCGCATCGCTGCTCGGCAAGAAACTCCGAATTTCAATCGCCACGCTGTCACAGATCAGTGACGTGCTCAACAAGGCCGAGCAATCCCAGAGGGTACTGGAAGAAGTCACCGAGGAATTCATCCTCAACATCAGCTCCGCCGAAGATCAGGACGAGTCGCTCTCTATCGACAAGCTCACTCGCGAAAGCGACGTCGCTCCAGTCATCAAGCTGATTGACACAACCGTGTTCAACGCGCTGGAGCGGCGCGCGAGCGACATCCACATCGAGACCCGGAACACCGACGTCGCGATCAAGTACCGGATCGACGGCGTGCTGCATCCGGCTATGCCGCCGATTGCGAAGGACTGGCACTCGACGATCCTGTCCCGAATCAAGGTCATGACCGAGCTGGATATCGCCGAACGGAGGATTCCGCAAGACGGGCGGTTCCGCGTGCGATACAAAGGGCGCCAGATCGATTTCCGCGTCTCGATCATGCCCACCGTCTTTGGGGAGGATGCGGTCCTGCGCATCCTCGACAAGCAAGCGATGGGCGAGCAGTTCAAGAACCTGTCCCTGGACGTCGTGGGCTTTCGCGACGAGGACCTGAGCCGCTTCGCGCACTATATCCGCGAGCCCTACGGAATGGTCCTGGTAACGGGACCGACCGGTTCCGGCAAGACCACCACGCTGTACGCGGCTCTCAGCGAGATCCAAAGCGACGAAGACAAGATCGTGACAATCGAGGACCCCGTGGAATACCAGCTGCACGGCATCACCCAGATCCCGATCAATGAGAAGAAGGGACTCACGTTCGCACGCGGGTTGCGGTCGATCCTGCGGCACGATCCCGACAAGATCATGGTCGGCGAGATCCGCGACCCGGAGACGGCGCAGATCGCGATCCAGTCCGCCCTGACCGGCCACCTGGTCTTCACAACCGTGCACGCCAACAACGTCGTCGACGTCCTCGGGCGGTTCCTTAACATGGGCGTGGAGGCATACAACTTCGTTTCCGCGCTGAACTGCATCCTCGCGCAGAGACTGGTGCGGGTGATTTGCCCGCACTGCAGGGTCCGCAAGCGCTATCCCCTCGAACGCCTGGAAGCCTCGCAGCTGTCGCTGGAACAGTGGTCCGACTTCGAATTCACCGAGGGCGAAGGCTGCATCGAATGCTCCGGCACGGGTTTCCATGGACGCACTGCCATTCACGAACTGCTGGACATGTCGGACCACATCCGCGAGTTGATCCTAGCCAAGCGGCCGAGTTCGGAAATCGCGCGCGCAGCGCGCCAGGAAGGCATGTGGACGCTGCGCGAATCGGCGGTGGAGCGCGTACGCCTGGGCATCACGACGCTCCGGGAAATCGACAAGGTCACCTTCATCGAATAGTTATGGGTTTCTTGCTCCAGACACTCGACAAGGTCCTGCCGGACCCGCAGCCGGAGCTGGTCTTCGAGATCGGCGACAGGACAGTCCACGGCGCTCGTCGCGACGGATCCAAGGTACTGGCGCACGTCGACCGTCCACTGCCTCCGAGCGCGAGTCTTGATCCGGAGCCAGTGGCGGACGGGCTGGACGCGCTGCGGAACACAATCGCGGACGTGGTCCGTGACCTCGGCCCCGTGAACACACGCCACGCGGCGGTACTGCTGCCAGACAATCTCGGACGCCTCGCGGTGTTCGAGTTTGAGAGGGTGCCCCGACGGCCAAATGACTTGCGAAGGGCGGTGGAGGATCGCTTCCGCCAGAGTTTCGCGTCCGATTCGAGGGCTGCCCGGGTCGCATGTCACTTGCAGCCCGGCTCCCGGCCGGCATCGGTGCTGTCGGCGACGCTGCCCATCGCTGCCGTACTCCATTGCGAGCAAGCATTCAAGGCCGCGGGCTTGATTCCGGACTACGTCGGCTTGTCGACGGTCGCTTGCCTGCGTTTGATCGAAGACCCGGAGATGACAGTCCTGCTGAAGATCAGCCCGGACCGCATGACAATGATCGCGGTCGAGAGCGGGATCGTGCGTCTGGTGCGGCAAATCGCCCTGGCACCAAGCTTCGGGGAAAACGCCGAGGAGGCGCTGCGCGAAATCTTGGCGGACCTGTTCCCGACCCTCGTCTACATCGGCGAACGCCTCGAACGGCCCGCTGCCCGACTGCTGGTAACCGGGCTGGACGGACTTCTGCCACACGCCCTGGACACCCTGCCGCACGAGGTCGGCTGCCCAGTGACGCCGCTCACTGACGGTGCGGCCCCGGACGCGGTGGGATTGCGAGGGTATATCCGTGGCTGAGAACGCAACCGGAAGGGCACCCGAATCGAGTCCCAGCCAATGTTGAATCTGGCCACGAACCCCTCCGGCGGATACCGCGCCTTCTGTGCCCTGGCCTGCATCGTAGCGGCAGCCCTGCTGGCCCTGACGGGCCACTTGGCCGTCCAATATCTCGGATATGGCGAACTTCCGGAGGAACTCGTGGCACAGCAACGGCAACTCTTGGAGGAACAGCGCAGCCAGGCTAGGTTGGGCGTGGAAGCCTCCGCGAAGATCCAGAACCCCCGGACCACCGAGATCCTTGAGCGCACTGCTTTCTTGAACGAGCTGCTTGTCCGCAAAGGAGTTTCCTGGACACGGACGTTCCTGGATCTCGCACAGGTCTTGCCCCCTTCGGTCCGCATGCTTACAATCCGGCCGGAAGTCGCGTACGGAGACACGATCCTGCTCGACATGACGGTCAGCGCGAAACAGCCGGCTGACTTCATCGAGTTCCTGAAGGAACTCGAGGGATCCGACCTCTTCGGCTCCCCGGCGCTGCGCGGGAGCGCCCCGCCGGACGAACGCGAACCGACCTTTCGATACCAGCTCGAGGTGGAGTATGGGCAGCGACTCTAGGATTGGATCGGAAACGGTCGCTCCGCTCGCCTGGTACCGCCGGCTCGCTCCACGGGCTGTCCTGGCGATCCTGGCGGCACTGGCCGCATTCGATCTCGGCTTCTTCCTGCTTGCGGTCCACCCGGCTCAGAGCGCGGAGCGCGAGACCCGCGCCCGGATCACCCAACTGGCCTCGCAAGTGGCGGAATCGCGGCGGGAATTCGAAGCGGTTCGAGCAGCCGCGGAGCGTGTCGACAAGGCCTCGGCGGACGGAGACGCCCTGGTGCAGGAAATCGCGCTGCCGCGGCGCACCGCGTTCTCAGCCTTGCTTACGGCACTGGGGGAGGCAGCCAAAGGAGCGGGAGTCGAGAGTCGTGAGACAACCTACAGCAGCGTGGAGCCGATCGAGGGTAGCGAAGGATACGGCATTCTGTCGGTAAACGCCAATTTCAGGGGGAGCTACGAAGATTTGGTCGGCCTGCTGTACCGCCTGGACCGTTCGGAACTGTTTTTTATCATCGGATCACTGGGAGCAACGCCACGAGACGACGAATCGTCGAATGAGTTGCAGATCAACATGCGCTTCGATACGTTCGTCAGGGACCTGTAGGCACGTCATGGAACTCGGCGCTGACAGGAAGTCGCTCGTCATGCTGGGAGCTGCTATGGCTGTGCTTGCGGCAGTTGTGTACTTCCAGTATTTCCGGGAACCGTCAGCTGCTCTCCCTGCCAGGCCCGAATCCGTCCTCCCCGCCGCGGGACCGGCCGAGGTGTCTGGCACAACGATTCCGACGCCACCCCCAAGGGCGCGCCAGCGCGGCGGCCAATTCCGACCGCGCGTGGGCGGACGAGGCTCCGACGACGCGCCAGATCCACTGACCGCGGACACCACATTGCGCACCGCCATTCTGGACAAGATTCAGGGCATCGAGGTACCTTCGGTGGATCGGGACATCTTCAATTTCGGACGGCCAAAACCGCCGGCGGGTCCGCCGCAGCCGGAGGCGCGCCAAGCCCAGGCTGTCCTGAACAGGGCGATGACGAAGAAGGTGGTGACGGCGCCGAAACCGCCGCCCAAGAAACCTCCGTCGGTGACGCCGGTGCGCCCGCCGGACTGGAAGTACTTTGGCCTCGCGAGTCAAGGGAATGACGCGCCCAAACGGGCGTTCCTGCTGGACGGCGAGGAAGTCCTCGTCGGTGCCCGGGGTTCGGTGCTCAACGGGCGCTACCGGATCGAAAGCATCGGCGTGGAGGCTGTGGTCCTCGCGGACTTGGAGGCGAATCAAGAATTCTCTCTCGATCTGGAGGTGCCAAGGTGACGGAGGGCCATTCGCGGAGGTCCCAGGAAGGCTACGCGCTACTGGTCCTCCTGGCCACCTCTGCGGTCCTGCTGGCAGCCCTTGCCCTGTCGATCCCTCGCATGGCGATGCAAGTCCAGCGCTTGAAGGAAGAGCGCCTGATCCAACGGGGAGAGCAGTACAGCCGGGCCATCAAGCTGTACTACAGGCAGCACCGAAAGTACCCCGCAAGACTGGAGGACCTCGAAGACACCGACGGTGTTCGATACCTGCGCGGGCGTCCCTCCGACCCGCTTGGAGAAACAGGTGAGTGGCGCCTGATCCACATGGGAACGGACGGCCGGTTCGAGGATTCCCTGCTCCACGACCTGTCGAAGGACATACGGGAATCAGGACTCGGCGGGTTCCCCGGCGGCGGTATCGGGCTCGGAGGTACTGCCAGCGACAGATCCGGCCAATTGCCAGACGGTTTCGACCCCTCTGGCCGGGAAGGCCTCGGCGCCCAGGCAGGCCTTCCCGGGCAGCCGTTTCCGACCGCGGAAAACCGGGCTCGGAACGTCCGCGAATCGGCGGCGCCGGACCTGCTGACCAGGGGCCGTTACAACGAAGGGTTCGGGTTTGACCCGAACCAGCTGGCAGAGCAACCTGCGGAAGAGCGCGACGGAGAGCCGCCAGAGAGCAGCAGCATGCTGCCGGGCCAACCGCCGATGGAAGAGACCGGGCGCGAGCCGCCGGATCCATTCAACAGATTCGGGCAACGCGGCCGGGAGCGGAACCCAACCGCGAGCGCCCTTGGTTCCAGGAGCCTGGGGGCGCAGCGACAGGACAACAGTTCGAGGGTTTCGGGCCCGGGCCAGCCAGGCGGCGGGGCGACCCGAAGCGGCCAAGCCGGGCTGGCGGAGGGTTCAGGCGCGAGGGAAATGATCAACCGGCTGCTGACCACACCACGGTCACCAGGGGCTCCGATCGGCGGGGCGCAAGGCGCAGCAGCGACCCCACAGGTGTTCGAAAGGGGCATAGCGGGGGTGGCAAGCCAGGCGGAAGGCTCCGGGGTCAAGGTCTACAACGGCAAGGATGCCTATGTCGAATGGGAGTTCGTCTACGACTACCGCAAGGACCAGGACGGACTCGGTGGTACGGGTGACACCCGACAGGCGGGTACGCCGGCCCAGCAGGTGCCTGGCCGGAATCGAACGAACCCGCAGACGCGACCGGTCCGCTGAGCCCAAGGCCTCCGACGTGGTTCCTGTCCCCACCCAATTCCATTGAATCGCGCAGTTGGGCGGCAAGACCCCCGCGATCGCCTGCGCGGTGGTTGCCATGCGACTTCCCGGCTGACCTGCTGCAGATCGGTTGCGGACAGCCGGTTCCCCAAACGCTTACCCGCCAACGAGAGCCGGTACCGTCGACCCAGCTTTCAACCCGAGTCCACCCACGACGGATCGAAACACTTCCTCAATCGTGCCTCCGGCGTCCACTCGTAGCAGCAGGTCGCGTTCCGCGAACAATTCGAGCAGGGGCCTGGTCTTGTCGTGATACTCCGCAAGGCGACGTTGCAGTGCCTCCGGGTTATCGTCGGCACGCTTGGTGAATCCACTGCCTTCCCCGACCTTTGCGCGGGACATCACCCGCTCCCGAACCGTCTCGTCGTCCAAGTTCAAGTAGATTGCACGGTCGAGGTTCCAGTTCTCGAACAGATACATCGCTTGCGATGGCGTCCGAGGGAATCCGTCCAAGACAAACCCATAACGCCAATCGTGCAGTTCAAGCCGTTCGCGAACCACGTTCTCGACGATTTCGTCGGACACCAGACGGCCCTCCGCGGTGATACGGGTGACCCGAGACCCGAGCTTCGTATGGTTCCTGACGTTCCAGCGAAAGATATCGCCGATCGAAATGTGAATGAAGCCGAACTCCTCCGCCAAGAGCTTGGACTGCGTGCCCTTACCGGAGCCTTGCGGCCCGATCATGATGAATTTGTTCATTGCGGAGTCACGCCCGGTCCATGCGCTGGAAGAGGCAATGCGGGCTCAGCGACAACGCTATCGTAGTACGGGAGCCGTTCACTAACCGCTGGGATACTAGGGCAAGCTTGATGGACTCTCTCGAAGGCAAGGTTGTAGCCGTCACGGGGGGTGCCAAGCGAATCGGGCGCTCCATCGCGCTTCAACTTGCGAGCGAAGGAGCCCGAGTCGCGGTTCACTACGGCGCCTCGGGCGAGGCCGCGGCAGCCACCGCCAAGGCCTGTGACGGTCTTGCATTCCAAGCGGACCTCTCCGATGTTGCGAACATCCGAAGACTCTTCGACGAGATCCGCCGAGCCTATGGCCAACTTGACGGGCTCGTCAACAACGCAGCAGTGTTCCGAGCGGTGAACCCGCTGGAAGCGACCGAGGACGATTGGGATGCCATGCACGATATCAACCTCAAGGCAACCTTCTTCTGCTGCCAGCAGGCAGCGCATTTGATGCTCCGCACGGGCGGCGGCCGGATTGTCAATATCAGTTCGCTGGGCGGGCAGCGACCGTGGGGCAAGCACGTGCCCTATTGCACATCTAAGGCCGGTGTCATCATGCTCACGCGTTCGCTGGCAAAGGCGCTTGCGCCCGCAATCTCGGTGAACAGCGTGGCTCCGGGCGTGATCCACTTTGACGGGGAACTGCCTGACGAAATCGCCCGACTCGTGCACAACACTCCGATGCAGAGGCACGGCACGGGTGACGACATCGCCCGTACGGTGGCGCAACTGCTCTCCGGGCCGTCATTCGTGACCGGCCAGGTCCTGGCGGTCGACGGCGGGCTGTCACTGAAGTAGCGGAGGCCTCAACCGGGACTTGCCTGCCAAGAGTCCACCAGACGGCGGATCGCAGCGAAACGGGCCAGCATCTCGGGGAGCATGTCGAGACGCAGCGCATTCGCACCATCGGACAGGGCTTGGGCCGGATCCTCGTGAACCTCGAAGAACACCCCGCTCACGCCGACCGACGCTCCCGCCCGGGCCAGCGGATCGATGTACTCGGGCTGTCCGCCGCTGGATCCGCCCGCCGCCCCAGGCAACTGCAGACTGTGCGTGACATCCAGCACTACTGGCCGGCCCAGCTTGAGCATTTCAGCAACACCGCGAAAATCGACCACCAGGTTGCGATAGCCGAAACTGGTGCCCCGTTCAGTAAGCAGGATTCTCTCGTTGCCGGTGGAAGCAACCTTGTCCACGACGTGGCGCATGTCACCGGGAGCGAGGAACTGGCCCTTCTTGATGTTGACAGTGCGGCCGGTTCTGCCAGCTGCCAGCAGCAAATCGGTCTGTCGGCAGAGAAATGCCGGGATCTGCACGATGTCGCAAGCCTCGGCCGCAAGCTCCGCTTGGTCCGGGTGGTGAATGTCCGTCAGCACGGGCAAGCCCGTCTCGCGCCGCACATCCGCCAGAATCTCCAGTCCGGCGGTTGGGCCGGGTCCCCGGTATGACGTCAGGCTCGTCCGATTGGCCTTGTCGAACGACGCCTTGAAGACGACCGCCACACCCGCCGCTTGCCCGGCCAGCGCCACAGCCCGGGCAGTGCGGAGCGCGTGAGCACGCGATTCGATCACGCACGGACCGCAAATCGCGAATGGGGCGGCACCCGAAAACAGTCCTGCGACCCGGTCGTCCATTGGCATGTGTCGACGGTCCGCTCCGACGGAGGCGCCGATCGGACCCCCGCCATCAGGATACGGCCCGTAGCGTTCGCCGTGTGAGGCGTGAGTTGAAAAGGGAGCAATTCCAGCCCCACTGGGCACGTCGGGGAGCGCCTCAACGGGGCTCAAACGGCGTGGGAACGGCGCTTGGCAGAGAAGCCCCGGGGGGCGCGTCCCGATTGGCGAATAGTGCCGGGATTTCGGTGCGGGTGAGGTCCGCTCCCGGCGAGCGCAGCCTCGTCATAGCAGCCAGTCCGGGGCGGTGAGGCTGACTTAACCCATGGGAAGCGGGAACCTTGCGGTTCGACGCCGAGACCGGGCACTGGCGGACATGCCTGCATGTTGTGACCAGCGGGCTTGGGTCGGGCACTTGGGGACTATCAGGACTCGAGGCTGACCACAGCGAGCACGGACTCCACCCCTCGAGCCAAACTACAAACCCGTCCCCCGAGGGTCCGGCCTTCCTGCCAGCGCTCGTGCCCTCGGGACCCAGCCTTACAGTGCGACGATAGATTCGAGGACATGAGCAAGGGCTGGACAGAGCAAGACAGCAGGACGTTCACCCAGGACGCTGACTGCTTCGTGCCCGAGCGTGAACTGTTGGTCGAGAGCGTCTGTCGCCTCATCCCAGCCGGGATCGAATCCAATCTCGTCGTTGAGCTTTGCTGCGGCGACGGCACGCTTAGCGAGGCAATCCTTTCCAGTCTGGAAGGGGTCCGCGTGCTTGCTCTGGACGGATCAGAAGCCATGCTGGAAGCGTGTGCCCGCCGGACCGAGCGGTACAAGGATCGAATCGTCATTCGGTGGTTTGACCTCGGCAATGCGGACTGGCGACGATTCGCCGAGGCACCGCGAGCTATCGTTTCAACTTTCGCGATACACCACTTAACGGATATTGCCAAGCGCAGGCTCTTCCGAGACCTAGCGGGCCAGCTTGCGCCGGGCGGCGTTCTGGCAATCGCCGATCTGATCCGACCGTCGAGCGAGGTCGCGACCCGACTTGCCGCCTGGCAATGGGACCAGGCGGTCAAGCAGCGATCGATCCAGTTCCGGGGAGACCTGTCCGGTTTCGCATCGTTCCGAGCGGAACGATGGAACCATCACGCTTTGGAAGACCCTGACCCGATCGATCAGCCGGCCCGTCTGCTGGACCAGCTCCGCTGGCTCTCGGAGGCGGGACTCCAAAGCGCGGATGTGCATTGGTCAAAGGGCGGAATGAGCCTGTTCAGCGCTATCAGGCCGCCAGCCTAGGGAGCCACCGTTACCTGTCTCTTGCTAGATGGGCTGACAGGGTTCGCGACAACGTGGCTACAATGTCAGGCGCCAGTTCTCGTTTGCTTGGGCTTGGATCTATTGAACTTGCCGGCAGCTGCTCAAGCTTGGCCATGTTGAAGTGAAGGACAAGGAGGACCATCGATGGGTGTGCCAGGCTAACTGGGTGCGAAAGGCCAACTTTGGCAGGACAGCCAGTGAGAGTCCGGCGGGAAGAAAGGAGGAACCGTTCACTTCCACCCCGAGTGATGAGCCAGTCGTCCCGAGGCGTCAGGCGAAACGTTCACAGGGGCGTGTACGGACAGGACTATTGAGCAACGAAGAGCCTGAAGTTCGAAGTGCCGTCTAGAAGCGCACAGCCAAGCCGGCCGAAACGAAGTTGAGATCGTCTTCGTCAATCACCAGCCGTTCCAACTCGAACCGTACGCTGAGCCTTCTGTGGAGCGGATACTGCGCCCCCAGACCCCACGCGAGGTCGAATCCGGTTGCGTTCACTTCGATCACCTCGTCCCGGTAGGAAGTTTCCCTGCTCCACCTGTGAGGGCCACCCTTCAGGAATACCTCCAGCCTCTTCACCGGAACGCGCAGCATACCCGTGACGCCGACGCTGAACTTGTGGCGCCCGGTCAACGTCAATTCCCTGAGTCCGAATCCTCTGAAGAATCGGGCTGCCTCGAATGAAGCCTCTCCGAGTTTCGCACCAAAGACCTCGACCCCAAGGTAGTCGTTCAAGGCACGGCCAGCATAGACCTTGAATCCGACATCCTGGTCATCACAGACCTCAGCTGAACTGACCAGGAACAACTCGGGGTTGCATTGGTCGTCTCCGAGTGTGGCCGAACCACCGGCCGCACCGATCCAGTGGCGCGGCTCCCCTCCCGACACCTGCGCGTGGGCTGTGCCGGCGAATAGGACAAGGGCGACGGCCACGACCGCAGCACGAGCCTGCATTCGCGCACGAAGACTGCGTTCTCTCGGGGCGCCCCTCAGAGTACTGTCGAAGCGTCTCGGGTCCGCGAAAGACACAGCTCCCCTAGGGTTTTCCAAGCTGAGTGACCCCATACCAACGATTCTACGTGAGCCGGCCGGCTTGGGGAGATCCGCGGGCAGGAACGGTTGGGGCGCCTCCGCTGGTGGCGGGGATCGATGCTGTTGAGGATCTCCCGGAGAGTCGCCTCGGGCGTACTGCTTCAGCACCAGGCTCCACAGCGTCATAAGAACTGCGTGCTAAACGCTTCGCGGTCTGAACTACGATTTCTCCGCTCGGCCTATCAAAGCCGTATCTTCCAGGTGTTGGACTAGTTGGCTCATCGCGGCAGCCAGTTCGTCATTTGGCTTTTCCACACTGAGGCCCTGGGCCTCACCAGCATCGATCAAGAATCCGTGTTCTGGATACTACCCATGGACTAAGTGTCGTGCGGTTGTTATTGGGTCGTCATTGAGTACCTAACAGTTCTCCGGCCGCGCCGTGGCTTGACAGGCGACCGCTCCAATCGTATGCTTAAATCAAACGTTTGTTTAAGAACATGCCCCGAACCGCCGACACCAAGGAGCAGATTCTCGACGCCGCCGAAGCGCTGTTCAGCGCGCATGGCATCGAGGGCGTATCCCTGCGGTCGCTCACCAAGGAGGCGAAGGTCAATCTCGCTTCTGTTCACTATCACTTCGGCTCCAAGGAAGCGGTGGTCAAGGCCGCCTTCGCGCGGTGCATCCGGCCCGTGAACCGGGAGCGGCTGGCGTTGCTCGACCAACTCGAGAAGGAAGCGGCGGACGGACACCTCGGCGTCGAAGCAGTGCTGTTCGCACTGTTCTCCCCGACAATGAAACTCGCGCGGGTTTCGAGCGAGCGTCAGAGCTTCGTGCGCCTCTGCGCGCGGCTCTACTCGGAACCAGCCGACTATCTTGAACCCTTCTTCGAGGACGAGTTCAGGGAGGTCATGAAGCGATTCGAGGCCGCATTCGTCAGAGCACTGCCCGGACTCCCACAGCACGAATTGCGCTCCCGGATGCGCTTCGCGGTCGGTGTCATGGCGCATACGATGCTGGACTGCGGGCGAACACACAACTGGACTGCGGGCAAGGGCGACGAGACAGACGCCCAGGCAATTCTGGCTTCGATGGTGCGTTTCGTGGCGGGCGGGATGCTTGCCCGACCGGGCCGGATGACTCCTGCTCGCGAGGAGGCCGTCGCATGAGAATCTTCGCAGCGGCAGCAGGCGCGCTCCTGCTGGCTTCCTGTTCGAAGCCGATCGATTTGCCAACCCACGAATTCCAGGTCCCGGCTCCCGCGACTTGGCAGGGAGCCGAAGTGGAACCGAACGCTCCGAGCGCGGAGTGGTGGACGTACTTCGAAGACGAGCGTCTCGACGCGCTGATCCGCAAGGCCCTGAGCTGCAATCAGAACCTTCAGGCCGCGGCCGCCCGAATCGATACCGCGATGGAGGAGCGCATCATGGCGGAAGCCGGCAAGTTACCGACGCTAAACTTAGGCGCCAATCGCCTGAGGCAGCGGCAGAATTTCGTCGGCCTGCCATTTCCAGGGCTTTCCGATCGGGTGCTGAGCAACACGTTCAGCAACGCTGGGCTATCGTTCAACGTCGACTGGGAACCGGATGTATGGAAGCGCGTCAGCGCCCAGAAACTGGCCGGCGACGCAACGGTTCACCAACGCATGGCCGATCGCCATAGCGCCATGCTGTCGCTGAGCGGCCAAGCGGCCAAGGCCTGGTTCGCGGCGGTCGAGGCCCGTCGCCAGATCGCCTTGGCGGAAGAACAGCTGGATAACGCACGTGTCACATCGACACGAACGCGGCAGCGATACAAGTTCGGTTCGCGCTCGCCCGTCGACGTTCGCGTCGCGGAGGCCGAGGTCGCACGGTCCGTCTCGGTGATCCGGCAGCGGGAGCAACTCCGAGACACGTTCGTGAGGCAACTGGAGTTGCTCGCTTGCGAATACCCGGCCGGGGACCTCGCCGTCGCGAGCAAACTGCCGGACCTCAAGTCTCGCGTTCCCGCCGGCTTGCCATCGGAACTGGTTCACCGGCGACCCGACTTGATGGCAGCTGAGCAGGCGCTCGTGGCTGCCGACGCCCGTATTGTGCAGGCCAAGGCAGCGCTCCGGCCAAGCTTCTCGCTGACGACCGCTGCCGGAACGTCCAGCAACACCCTGCTCGACCTGGTGAATCCGGGCCTGAGGGTCTGGAACCTGGCCGCGGGGCTGGCGATGCCGCTATTCAACGCCGGGAGCCTCAAGGCGAACGTCCGGGCAACCGAGTCGCGCGCCCGCGAAGCCGCAGCGAGCTATGAGAACCGCATCTGGACAGCATACCTGGAAGTCGAGACCGCGCTATCTACGGAGGGGACGCTGCTTGAGCAGGAACGCGCATTGCAGGACGCTCTCGCCAGCACGCACCAGGCGATCAAGCTGGCGGAGAAGCGCTATGCCGCCGGTCTGGCCGACATTTTCACCGTGCTCTCCCTGAAACGAACGGCGCTCCAAACCGAAAGCACCATGCTCGGCCTGCGCCGCACGCGGATCGACAACCGGATCGACCTTCACCTCGCCCTGGGAGGCGGATTCGGCGATGGCCCGGACCGACCCCGGCAACCGGGCGCAAACCCATAGGAGTATCGAATGAAGAGGATTCGGCTGGCACTGATGATTGCCCTGCCCATCTTGGTGCTGGGCGGAGCCTCCTTCGCAACCCTGGAACTCATTCGCTCGTTCGAAACGCCCGAAGCCCCTCCGCGGGAGGTGCGCCCGCCGCTGGTCCAGGCGATCACGGCTCGCCCCGAGACGCTTCGGCTGACCGTCGAGGCGGAAGGCACAGTTGCACCGAGGACGGAGTCCCAGTTGGTAGCCGAGGTGTCCGGCCGCATCGTAGAGGTGTCGCCGTCGCTGGCGGTGGGAGGCTTCTTCAGTGCCGGGGATGTCCTGTTGCGCACCGAGCAGCGGGAATACGAACTCGCGATCGCCCGCGCTCAAGCCGAGATCGAGCAGAGCAATCTGAGACTCGCGACCGAAGAGGAAACCGCCCTGATCGCCCGCGAGGAGTGGGCTGAACTGGGGCAAGGCGAGCCATCGCGTCTCTTGTTCCGCGAGCCCCAAATCACCGAGGCAAAGGCGTCGCTAGCCGCGGCGCAAGCGGCTCTGAAACAGGCCGAGTACGACCTGGCGCGCACCGTCGTGAAGGCACCTTTCGCGGGTCGCGTCCGATCGAAGCAAGTCGACGTCGGGCAGTTCGTCCAGCGCGGAACGCCGGTCGCAACGCTCTATTCGGTGGATGTCGCGGAAGTGAGGCTGCCGATCCCCAATGCGGAATTGGAATTCTGTAAGCTCCCGCTGGCCTACCGTGACGGCTCGGCAGCGAGCGATGGGCCGGCCGTGCGGCTAACAGCCCGGTTTGCCGGCCGGGACCATACCTGGACGGGCCGGGTCGTGAGAACCGAAGGTGAGATCGATCCCCGGACTCGCATGGTGAACGCGATTGCGCAAGTGCGGGACCCTTACGGCCGTGGCCGCAACGCCGACCGACCCCCGCTGGCGATCGGGATGTTCGTCCACGCCGCGATCGACGGGATTGTCGTGCGCAATGTGGTCAAAGCTCCGCGCTCGGCGCTGCGCGATGACACCACGGTCTACGTCATCAACAGCGCAAATCGCCTGGTCTTTCGCGAAGTGGACATCCTGCGCCGCGAGCGGGAATCCGTATTGATTCGGAGCGGCGTCGAAGAGGGGGAGCGCATCTGCACCTCGCCGCTCGAAGCTGCGGTCAACGGCATGCGGGTAGTGGTCACGGAAGACGGTGAGGAGCCCGGCGGCAGTGAAACCGCCATGCGGGGTGCGACATGAGGGGTGTGATCGCATGGTTCGCCCGTAACAGCGTGGTCGCGAACCTGATGCTGTTCGTCATTGTCGCGGCAGGCGCCTTGACGGTGGGGGACCTGAAGAAGGAAATATTTCCCGCGTTCACGCTGGATGCCGTATCGATTTCGGTGAAGTACCGGGGGGCAGCTCCGGAAGAAGTCGAGGAGGCCATCTGTGTGCGGGTCGAGGAGGCGATCCAGGGGATCGAGGGGATCAAGAAGATCACAGCGACTGCCCGCGAGGGTTCCGCCTCGTTCCAAGTGGAGATTCTCAGCGACTACAACGCGCGACGCGTCATGGAAGACATCAAGGCGCGGGTAGACGGGATCGACACGTTCCCGGAAGAAGCGGACATGCCGGTCGTCCAGGAAGTGACGAACCGGAACCAGGTAATCAGCATCTCCATCTCGGGAGAAACCGACATGGCAACCCTCAAGACGCTGGGCGAGCAAGCGAGGGACGAGTTGAGCGCGCTGCCGGAAATCTCGCATGTCGAATTACTGACCACCCCGCCGTACGAAATCTCGATCGAAGTGTCGGAGGACGCGCTGAGGCGATGGGGATTAACGTTTGACGACATTGCCAACGCGGTACGGGGATTCTCCGTTGACACACCCGGGGGCTCCGTCAAGACCCAGAACGGAGAAGTCCTGCTGCGGACCGATGGCCAGGCCTACACCGGCAGCGAGTACGGGCGCCTGCTGCTGCTCACGAGGCCGGACGGAACCAGAATCCACCTCAATGATGTCGCGACGGTCGTAGACGGGTTCGAAGAGCAATCTGTGTCTGCACAACTGAACGGCACTCCGGCAGTCGTGGTCCAGGTTTACAGGGTCGGGGAGCAGAGTGCGATCGAGGTAGCGGACGCCACGCACCGCTATATCGCCGAGGCATCCCAGCACTTGCCCGAAGGGATCACCATCGCAGCGTGGCAAGACAGGGCCAAGATGCTGAAGGATCGCATCCAAACGCTCACCAAGAACGCCGTGACCGGCTTGGCGCTGGTGTTCGTAGTGCTGGCCCTGTTCATGCGGTTGAGACTGGCATTCTGGGTCTGCATCGGCATTCCAGTTACGTTCCTTGGCGCCCTCGCGATGATGCCTGTGTTCGACGTTTCGATCAACATGATTACGCTCTTTGCGTTCATTCTGGTCCTGGGTATTGTCGTGGACGACGCGATCATTGTTGCCGAGAACATCCACACCACCCAGGTCAAGCGAAACAAGGGACTTAGCGGCGCAGTTCGAGGCACCAACGAAGTGCTCGTGCCAGTTGCTTTCGGGGTCTTGACCACCATGGCGGCCTTCGCGCCCATGCTCTTCGTGGACGGAATGTTGGGCAAGGTCATGCCGGTGTTTCCGCTGATCATCCTGCCGGTCCTGTTCTTCTCCTTACTTGAGTCAACCCTGATCCTGCCGTGCCACCTGAAGGCGTTTCGCAAGCGGAATACGGTCCGGGGCGCGACCATCGTCGTCCGTGCATGGGACAGATTCTTCGATAGCTTTTCCAATGCAGTGGATTGGGTCATCCTCCGCATCTACAGGCCGCTACTGGCAGGAGTGCTGGAATGGCGGTACCTGACACTCTCAGCCGGAATCGCCTGCGGCCTGCTGACCGCCGGAATGGTCGTAGGTGGATTCGTCAAGACGGTGGTGTTCCCGGTGGTCGAGTCCGACAACGTGGTGGCATATGTGACCATGCCGCAAGATGCTCCGATCGAGGTGACGAGAGCCGCCGTCAAGACATTGGAGAATGCTGCAACTGAACTGCGTCGCGAGATTGCGGCCGAGTACGGCAACGACCAATTCGCCCTGATCCTGAGCACGATCGGCGAACACCCGTACCGTGTTGTCCAGAGCGGGCCGATGGCAGGCGCATCCGCGTTTCTGGGCGAGCATCTGGGCGAGGTGAACATCGAGCTTCGCCCGGCGGAGACCCGGCGGGTGCCAGGGGACGAGATCGCTACGCGCTGGCGGGAACTGGTGGGCCAAGTTCCCGGCGCCGTCGAACTGAACTTCACTTACGATCTGATCGGCGGGGGCAAGGCGATTGACATTGAGTTCAACGCCCTCGACCTGGCCATGGTTCGTGAAGCAGCCGACGCCACGAAGGAAAAGCTGAAGGAGTACGACGGAGTCGTCGAGATCACAGATTCGTTTCGCGGAGGCAAGCCCGAGGTCAAGCTTGCACTCACGCCGGAAGGCGAAGCCCTGGGCCTGACAATGCAGAGCCTGGGCCGCCAAGTGCGGCAGGGCTTCTTCGGCGAGGAGGCCCAGCGCATTCAGCGTGGTCGGGACGACGTTCGCGTCATGGTGCGGTACCCGGCACAGGCGAGGCGCTCGCTCGGGGATCTCGAGCGAGCCCGGATCCGGACGCCTTCGGGGGCGGAAGTGCCGTTCTCCACGGTCGCGGTCGCTTCGATGGGCCGCGGTCCGGCCACCATCACGCGCGTGAACCGTAGCCGGGCCATCAGCGTTCAGGCGGCGGTGGACGAATCGATCACGACGGGCGGCGCAGTGACCGATGACTTGAAGGCAACCTTCCTACCCGCCCTGGCCGAGAAGTACAGCGGCCTCACTTATTCGATCGAGGGTGATGAGGCCAATTTCGCCGAGTCGCTCGACAGTCTCAATCGGGGATTCTCGGCGGCGATTTTCGTCATCTTCGCCATGCTGGCCATCCCGCTGAAAAGCTACATCGAGCCAGTGATTGTGTTGGCAGCTGTGCCATTTGGCTTCATTGGGGCCGTCTGGGGACACGTGCTCCTAGGCTTGCCCCTGAGTTTCCTGTCCATTTGCGGGATGGTTGCGCTCGCGGGAGTCGTGGTGAACGACGGACTGGTCCTCGTGACGTTCATCCACAACTATGTGAGACGCCATGGATCACTAATCGAGGCCGTGCGCCGGGCGGGTGAAGCCCGGTTCCGTCCAATCTTGCTGACATCGCTGACGACCTCCGCGGGCGTCACTCCGTTGATGCTGGAAAAGAGCCTGCAGGCGCAGTTCCTGATACCGATGGCCGTCTCCCTCTCGTTCGGAGTGCTTTTCGCTACCGCTGTCACGCTGCTGCTGGTTCCGGCGCTCTACATAATCCTGGACGACTTCAAGAGACTGATCCGCATCCTCGTGAAGGGCGAGACAAGGAGCCAATTCTCTGTCAAGCCGGTTCCTGTCGTTGGGCCGGAAGGGGCATCCGGGGACTAGGATCCGCGACCTTGTCCATGCCGACACTTCATCATCGCGAGGCAAGCCCGCCCCAGAGTCCCCCCTTCCCCAACTGACCGGTGTATCCGCCGTTGGGGCGACACGGTTGGGAGCGGCAGCCCTTTCGACTCGGTCTGAGAGAATGAGCGCATGGGGCTCTTCGACGGCCACCCTTTTCATCGCATCGGGAAGCTTCCGACCTATGTCTTCGCAGAAATCAACGAGATGCGGGCAAGGGCCCGGAGCGCCGGCCAAGACGTAGTCGACCTGGGAATGGGCAATCCCGACGGCGCAACGCCTGCTGTTGTCGTCGACAAGCTGACCGAAGCCGCGCAGGACAAGCGGAATCACCGCTATTCGCTATCACGGGGAATCCCGCGCCTGAGAGAGGAGATTTGCAAGCGCTACAAGACGAAACACGGTGTCGAACTGGACTCCGAGACCGAGGCGATCGCAACCATGGGGTCAAAAGACGCGCTCGCGCACCTGACCTTCGCGACGATCGGACCCGGCGACGGGGTGGCGATGCCAGATCCGTCGTACCCCATTCACCAATGGGGCGTCGTGATGGCGGACGGTCAGCAGATCGCTGTCCCGATGCCCTCCCCAGAGGAATTCCTCGGACGAATCGAGGATCTCTACAAGAAGCCCGGGCGCAAGCCGACGATGCTCCTGACGTGCTTCCCACACAATCCCACCACGCAGTGCGTGGAACTGGATTTCTTCCGTCCGCTCATTCACCTGGCCCACAAGCACGGCACGATGCTCGTGCATGACTTCGCCTATGCCGACATTGTTTTCGACGGCTACGAAGCACCTTCCATGCTGAAGATCCCAGGAGCGAAAGAAGTCGGTGTCGAAATCTTCTCGATGTCCAAGAGCTACAGCATGCCCGGCTGGCGCGTGGGCTTCTGCCTTGGCAATTCCAAGATGATCCACGCCTTGGCGCGGATCAAGAGCTACCTGGACTACGGCATGTTCCAACCGATTCAGATCGCCTCGATCATCGCTCTTCGCGAGTGCGAAGCGGTGACGCAGCGGAATGCGGCTATGTACAAGCACCGGCGCGACGTCCTCGTGGATGGGCTGGGTCAAGGCGGCTGGGAAATCGAGCCGCCCCGGGGAACGATGTTCGTGTGGGCCAAGATACCCGAGCGGTTCGCCGGAATGGGCTCCCTGGAATTCTCCAAGTTATTGATGGAAAAGGCTTTGGTTGCTGTCTCGCCAGGCATCGGTTTCGGACCGGAAGGCGAAGGACATGTCCGCTTCGCGCTCGTCGAGAACCGGCAGCGTATCCGTCAGGCTACTCGCGGCATACGGAGGCTACTCAACGAGTGAGGCTGGCCGGCACGTATACTGAGATTGAGGCGCTCGCAACCGTCAGCCGAACGATTCGCCTCCAAAACACCATGATTCGATTCCCGCGATGCGCCTTCACCCTCGTCGCCCTCGCAGCCGTTTCTGCCCTTGGAGCCCAAGCTCAGAACGTGGGGGCCGCAATCGACGGCATCGAGCGCCACTACAACAGCCTTAGCGCAGCACAAATGGAGTTCGAGCAGACGACGGAGTCCAGCGGGCGACAGACAATGTCTGAAGCCGGAATGCTGTACCTCCAGCGTCCCGGCAAGATGCGCTGGGACTACACGCGGCCAGAGGGAAAACTGGCTATTAGCGATGGCCAGATCTTCCGCATATACAGCCCGAACTCGCACCAGGTCAGGCAAGTGGAGTTGGAGGCGATGTCAGACCTGCGGGCACCGCTCTCGTTCTTGCTGGGTCGGATGCGCTTGCGGAGAATGTTCCGCAACCTGAGAATCGAAGACATCGACGGACAGCGCGTGCTGGTTGGTGAGGGCCGCTCGGGACAGGACTTCTACTCCCGTGTCGAATTCCCGTTCGACCCCGAAGACTTCAGCATCTCCGGGGTCCGCATTTTCGGGCGGGACGATTCGGTCCACGTGTATCGCTTCTCGGGAGAGCAGACCAACCCAAGACTAGCCGAGGGCATGTTTGATTTCCAGGCCCCGCCGGGAGCGGAGGTCGTACCGCTGAACCGGAGCTTTAGCGACCTGCCGCTTGACTCGAGAGAGCAGTAAGACGCTGCTCGCCAGACGGGTATTGCTGGCCCGAGGCATGCCCGCAGCGACTGCCTCGCGGAATGCATTTAATGGCGGGACCCTTCTTCGCGCAAGCGTTGAGAAGCGGCCTCCGATGATTCAGTCCAAGAATTGACCCGCGGCTTCGTCCCCGAGGCATGGAGTGGCGCGAGTTGGCTTGACCCTGCGCACGGTTGTCACGCCATCCGCCAATGGGCTTATTCAAATCACAGTCCCTGGGGGAAGTGCCTCCGAGGTACGCCAACAAGGCGAAGCCAGGTCAACTGTCCCGCAGCGCGCACCCGACGGGTTCCGGTCGAGGGGCGGCGCGGCCCCGGTCCGCAAATTACCGTTCAACCCGCGCCCTATCCAAGAATACAGGCAGGATCGGCACATTGTCCATGCGCCCGCGACGACTGGTCTGTACCCGCGAGATCCTGTCGACGACTTCCATGCCTTCAATGACACGACCAAAGACGGTGTAGCCAAAGCTTCGCGTATCACGATCTAGCGCCTCGTTGTCCTTCAGATTGAAGAAGAACTGGGAGGTCGCTGTGTCCCTGCCCAAGTCACGGGCCATTGCGACCGTTCCGCGTTCGTTCGCAAGACCGTTCTTCGTCTCTGCGCGAACTGGTTTCGCAGTGGGTTTCAATTGCATCTCAGGCGTGAAGCCGCCTCCCTGGACAACGAAGTCCTCGATCACTCGATGGAAGACAGTGTCATCGAAAAATCCCGAATTCACATACGCAAGAAAATTGGCCACCGTTCTAGGAGCGGACTCCGGGTAGAGTTCGATCCGGACGTCGCCCATCGAGGTCTCCATCGCCACGACCGGCCGGTTCCCGTCGGACTGCGCGAAGGCTACGACGACAGCGACAACTCCGCCGAGGAAACGCCTTCGCATCAACCACCGTGCCATGGGCACCAAGTTACCGGAATCTGCCGCGCGCGTCACGCTCCGAAACCGACGAGCACAACAGGCAGGAGTGGTGCCGGGGGGCGGACTTGAACCGCCGACCTACGGGTTATGAGTCCGTCGCTCTGACCGACTGAGCTACCCCGGCTCCCAAATACCATCGTAATGGTTTCCCATCGGGACAGCGCGCCGAAGCCCGCAGTTCAAAGGGTGGGGCCGATGCGCCAGGTCATCAGTTCGCGATGACCGAGCCGCTCGCTACAGGTCTTCTGGCCGGAGGCAACCTCGAGCAGCGTGTCGTACATCCGACCTCCGAGAGTGGCGATGTCTTCGTCGCCATCTGCAACCGTGCCGGCGTTGATGTCCATGTCTTCGTCCATGTGACTGGCGGTCTCGGAATTGGATGCAACCTTGATCACCGGGGCGGTCGCGAACCCGAAGCAACTGCCGCGACCGGTGGTGAACAGGCAGATGTTGCACCCGCCGGCAACCATGCCTGTCACCGAGGCCGGATCGTACCCCGGACTATTCATGAAAACAAAGCCCTTCTCGGTGATTCTCTCGGCATAGTCATACACGGCGGCAAGGGTCGAGCGGCCTCCCTTGGCCACGGCCCCCAGCGACTTCTCCGCGATGTTGGTGATCCCTCCAGCCATGTTCCCGGGCGAGGGGTTGCTGTTGAAGGTGACGGGATCCTTGAACCGGCCGACATAGTCGAAGTACCAATCCAGCATGTCGAGCAACCGCTGACCGACTGCCGGGCTGGCCGAGCGCCGCGTCAGCAAGTGCTCGGCACCCCAGATCTCGGTGGTCTCTCCGAGGCAGGCCGTGCCTCCCTGCTTGACTACCAAGTCAGCGCAATAGCCCACGCCCGGATTCGCCGTGATCCCGGAAAAGGCGTCGGAACCGCCGCATTCGAGCGATATGGCGATCTGCGAGACGGGACAGGGCTGGCGCTGCGTCCGGCCAGCCGCCTCGATCAACTCCCGGACCGCCTTGGTGCCGTCTTCGACGACCCTCCGCGTACCGCCGCTCTCCTGCAGCGTGAGCCCTCTGCGGATCACCTCGCCCCGCTGCGCTGCCCCCGGCCGGACATAGTAGCCGATCTGGTTGACCTCGCAGCCCAGTCCAACAACGAGGGCGGCACCAACGTTGGGATGGTCCGCCAGTCCCTCCAGGGTCTGCTGCAGCAAGCGCAGATCCGCACCCTGGCCTTGACCGCAACCGTGCTCGTGAGGCAGGGCGACGACCCCATCGACTCCCGTGCCGTCGAAATTTGCCTCGCGAAATGCCGCGGCGATCCGTTCGGTGGCGTAGGCCGCGCAGTGGCTGGCGCCGACAATCGCGACGTAGTTGCGAGTGCCTGCCCGACCGTCCGCACGAGGATATCCCAAGAATGTCCGTTTGGAGGGCAGCGGCAGATCGTCGAGTTCCAAGGCCACCGTCCCGAACTCGTACTCCCTCTCGTTGATATCGAACAGCAGGTTGTGCGTATGGACCCAAGCCCCCGGCGATAGCGTCGTGCCGGCTCGTCCGATCTCCTCGCCGTACTTGTATACGGTCTCGCCCTCGGCGATCGTCTGGACCGCAATCTTGTGGCCGGGCGCGATCGCCTGGACCGTCTTCAGGGAGCTGCCTTCGAAATCCAGCGTCGCGCCAGCGGGAATGTGCACTCGCGCCACGACCACGTTGTCTGCGGGGTGCAGCCGGATCCAGGGATTGGCAGGGATGTTCTTCGGATCCAGGTTGACTAGGGGAATGGGCATGAGAGCTACCTACAGTTCCAGGGCCAGGGTAGCTCCGGCATTCTCGAGCCACGTGGATTCGGCGGAGCTGAATTCCCGTTCCCGGGCAACCGCAACGCCGAGCACTCCAACGATCTGACCGTGCCTCCTCATCGGAACACAGATCGATCCGCGCATGCCGGTCGCGCGCGCCCCGGGCCTTGCATCTCCGCTCGCATCCGACTGGAGATTGCAGATCTGGACAGGCTCCCCGCGCTCAGCCGCCAATCCGGCCATGCCCTTGCCGACGGGGATCCGCTCGATGATCGTGAGCAAATGTTCTGGAATGCTGCCGGCGTGGGCTCGCAGATGCAACAGACCGTCTTGTCCCAGATCGTGCAAAGTGCCTGTCTCTGCGTCCAGTTCCGACAAGATCCGATGAAGGGAATCTTCCAGAGTCAAGCCGCTGAACTCGACGAACAGCTCCATCTCGGGCATTTCAATCACGCTGCGGAAGCTTGGTCGCGCTGTTGCCGAGGGGAGCTTCCAAGCCGCTTGCCTTCCGCGACAAACCAGCCATTCAGCAAGTTGTCCTTGTTGTACCGGAGTTCATCCCCGGTGCCGTGGTCGAGAAGCCGTCCGCCAGCGGCGATGAGCACTGCGTGGGCCGCCGCTGTGTCCCACTCCATGGTCGGCGCGAGCCGGGGGTACAGTTCCGCCGATCCGTCCGCGACGAGGCAAATCTTGAGGGAACTGCCCATGGCGACGAACGAGACTTCGCCGTATTGGAACCTGAGAGCCTTGAGATACTCCCTAGTTTCAGTGGAAAGGTGGGACTTGCTGCCGACGACCCGCAATGCCCCCGACTCCGGAACCATTGCGCACCGGATCTGAACAGGCTCGCCTCCGCCGGCGGACTTGAACGCGCCGTCCCCGACCGATCCCCAGTACATCCAGTCCCGAGCCGGGGCGTACACGACGCCCGCAACCGGACAGCCGTTTTCGACGAGCGCTATGTTGACCGTGAACTGTCCATTGCGCTTGACGAATTCCTTCGTTCCGTCCAGCGGATCCACCAACCAGTAACGTGTCCATCCCCTGCGCACGGAGTAGGGGGCAAGTTCGGAGCTCTCCTCCGACAGGATCGGGATTCCCGGGTCCTCGGCCTCGAGAGCATCCACGATGATCCGGTGGGCGATCGAATCCGCATCGGTCAACGGCGATCTGTCGGCCTTGCGCCGGACGCGGAACTCGCGGGCATACACGCGCATGATCGCCGTGCCCGCGTCGCGCGCGATCGATCGGATTGAATCGAGTTGCATGCCGTTTGCTGGACTTCCGCCTGCGATTTGAGGCCCTGATCGGACCGTACGAGCCGGGGCCGGCCGCTCGTCCCTAACCACATTCTGCCCTACTGGGCAGAGACATGAAAGCCATTGCCGCGTTTCGGTAGAATTATGCAGACCCGGCCGCCTGCGGGGCGCCGCTCCGCTAGAACGGGCCGGCTGCCACTTCGTCATGCCCTTGGAAACAGGCTGCCCATCTCCCCGCGCAGGTCGCGCCGCTACGTCGCGTGCCACGGCCATCCGGGTCGCGTGCCTGGGCATCTGGGCGGTTGCCTCGGCGCTAGGGCAGCCGAACGACGCCCAGCCGGGCCGACTGCGGCCTGACGCGCCCGCCCAGCACGAGGTCGCTCGAGAGAACATCCCCGACCTCGGTGAGTCCGAATCCTTCATGAGACCTCGCGACCCCGAACCCGAACCAGCGCTGGACCCGCGCATCGTAGAGGCGATGCGCATGACCGAGGACACGCGCTCGGACGATTTTCCGGACATCGTGACAAACCCCGCGGACCGTTCCGAGGTGTGGATGACGTGGTCGAGCTTTGATGGTTTCCTCGACGAAGTGCGGCTGGCGCGGTACGACAACGCCAACCGGCGATGGGGCACTTGGACACAAGTGCCCGGCGTGAGCGGGGATGTCTGGAAGCCGCGACTGGCATTCGATGCCCAAGGCAGGGTCTGGACGATTTGGTCCCAGCAGGTGGACGGCAATTTCGATCTCTATGCCCGGTGGTACGACAGAACAATCTTCGGCCCGCTGCACAGGCTTACCAACTCGGGACAATCCGACTTCGATCACGACGTCGCGTTTCGCGACGGCAAGATCCACCTCGCCTGGCAGGCATTCCGGGGAGCGCAGTCCGACATTTTCCATATGGCGTACGAGGACGGCAAGTGGGGGGAGGAAACACTGGTGAGCGTCAGTCCCCGCAACGATTGGGAGCCAGCTGTCACGATCGATTCGCGCGGGGTCGGGATTGTGGCCTGGGACACCTACGACAAAGGCCGCTACGACGTGCTCATGCGCCGAATCGAAGACGGCCGGCCAGGCAAGCCAATCGAAGTCGCATCAACCGAACGCCTCGAAGCTCGGCCCGATCTGGCAATCGACAGCCGCGATCGCGTCTGGGTCAGCTACGAGGCCGGCCGAGTGAACTGGGCCAAGGACCAAGGGCGCCTGGATCCGGTGGGGACGGCGCCCGGCTACCCGATCTACGATCTGCGCGGAGTCGAAGTGGCAGCCTACGACGGCGAGCGCAGGCTCGGCATGGCGGCGCCATTCGCTATCGACCGCGGCGAAAAGGTCTACACACCGGAGGACGGCCAATTGCATCACTACGGCCGCTTGGTCGTCGACGACCAAGACCGCTTGCACCTCCTGATTCGCAATCGACAGGGCCGCAGGCTTGCGGACTATTGGCGGTTTTTTGTGACCACGTTGACGGCGGACGGCTGGAGCGAGCCGGCAATGCTGCCATACAGCCGTGGGCGTTCGAGCATGTTCGCGTCTGCCACTCCCGCAACCGACGGGCTTTGGATCGCGTGGCCGCGCGACGGCCATCCTACATTTTCCGTGATGGTCAACCTGCCTGAAGAGACCGTCATCGAGAACGTGTACGCAGCCCGTTACGAACCAGACGTGGGGGCATCCCAGCCGCGGCTGTCGGACCGGGCACCTACCGTGCACGCTCGTCCCACCGCCCATCCGAACGAGGACCGAGACGTGCGCCGGATTCGCAACTTCAGGGTACGGGTGGGCGGCAAGCAACTCCGCATCCTGCGGGGCGACACCCATAGGCACACGGAGCTCTCCATGGACCTGCGGGGTTCGCCGGACGGCTCGATACTGGACTTTTACCGCTACATGCTCGATGCGGCGGCGATGGACTGGGGATTCATCTCGGACCACCAGTACGGCGCAGACAGGACGTACTGGTGGTGGCTCACCGAGAAGGTTGCCGATATCTTCCACACCGAAGGCTATGCCTCGCTGTTCGGCTACGAGCGCTCCGTGCGCTATCCGAACGGACATCGCAACGTCTTTCATACCAGGCGCGGCATCCAGAACGTCCCCTTCTTCGTGAGGCCCGAAGAGTACATGCAGCGGCATAACGGAATCGGGGCGGTCATCGAGGGTGACACCAAGATGCTGTACGAGGAGATTCGCCGCACTGGCGGCCTGGCAATCTCGCACACCTCCGCCACGAACATGGGCACGGACTGGCGTGACAACGACCCCGAACTGGAACCGGTAGTCGAGATTTTCCAGGGGGATCGATATAGCTACGAATGCACAGGATGCCCGTTCTCCGACAAGGGCGACAACTACCCTTCGGAGGGATCAGCCATGCTTGAAACGATCCATGAGAACGGAATGGTTGCGGCGGCGTGGGCCAAGGGCCACCGCCTCGGCGTGATCGCGAGTTCGGACCATCTGTCGACGCATATGTCGTACGCAATGGTCTACGCGGAGGAAGCGACACGCGAAGGGGTGTTCCAGGGGATCCGGAAGCGGCACACGTACGCGGCCACCGACAATATCGTGGTCGACTTTCGGATCGGCGAAGCGTTCATGGGGGACGAGATCAGCGTCAACGGGGCGGTTCCCGCAATCCGCGCGACGATCCTGGGAACCGCGGTCGTTCGGGAGGTGACGCTGATCCGGAACAACCGGGTGATCTACACGGCAAACCCGGAAACGACGGACGTCGAATTCGAATACAACGACCGCCAACCAGCAGAGGGCGAGAACTTCTACTACGTGCGAGCGCTCCAGGCCAATGACGAAATCGCGTGGTCATCGCCAATCTGGGTGGTCCGGTAGGCGGGCCCGTGCGACATGCGGGCCCGGCAGGGCGGAACTACGCCGAACGCAGCAATTCCCGGGCGTTTTCGAGAGCAGCGTCCGTGACCTGATCTCCGGAGAGCATGCGCGCGAGTTCCTCGACCCGGTGCGGCTCCGCGAGTTCAGTGACAGTGGCAGTCGCCCGGCCGCCAACCTCGGCCTTCGCGACCTGGAAGTGCGCGTCGGCGAAGCCCGCGATCTGCGGCAGGTGCGTGACGCACAGCAGCTGGCTGCCAGCGGCCAGCTGTTTGAGCCTTCTCCCAATCGCCGCCGCCACGCTGCCTCCGACACCGGTGTCAATCTCGTCGAACACGAGCGCACGCCGATAGCTGCCAGTCCGCACAGTCTTGAGCAGGCAGGTCTTGAGCGCAAGAGCGACTCGCGAGAGTTCCCCACCGGATGCAACTTGAGCGAGAGGCCTGACCGGCTGGCCGGGGTTTGCCGAGAACAGGAACGCAACGCGATCCAGGCCGTGCGGACCCCAGTCCTCCGACGCCTCGACACGGATTTCGAAGCGGGCTTTCTCCAGCGCCAGGTCGCCGAGCTCCCGCATGACGCGGGCCGCAAGCTCGCACGCTGCCGATTGGCGCTTTCTTGACAGCGCAGACGAGCGGTCAGCGTATTGCCTGGAAGCCGCGTCAAGCTCCCCGCCAAGACGTTCGATCTCTCTATCGCTACGGTCCAGCGATGCCAGCTCGGCCTCGGCACTGTCGGCATAAGCCAGCACACTCGCCAGCGACGGTCCGTACTTGCGTTTCAGTTTCTCCAGCGATGCCAGCCGCTCTTCAACCTGTTCCTGCCGGTCCGGGTTCGCTTCCAGCCGTTCGAGATAGGACCGTACCTCGAAAGCCACGTCGTCAACGGTTGCGCGGGCTTCCTCGAGACTCTCGGCAAGACGCTGCAGACGCTCATCAACAGACCCCACCGAAGACAGGGAACCGGCAGCGGACTTGACCTGGGCTGACGCCGAGGTCGGCGAATCGTACACGGCACCGTAGGCCTCGAAACAACGCTGCCGCAACCGCTCAACATTGCCGAGCCGCTGCCGTTCAGCGTAGAGCTGGTCATCCTCTCCCGGCTCGGGTCCGGTTTCGCGAATCTCGCCGGCTTGGTAGCGAAGCAGATCGACGCGCTGCAATCGCTCCTGCTCGTTGCCCCTGAGGCGCTCGAGTGCATCCCCGCACGCGCGCCACTGGCGATATACCTGGCCGATCCCATCGACTTCCGGAGGCGTCCCGGCGAACGAGTCGAGCATGCGAAGCTGCGACGCTGCCGACAGCAGTGTTTGCTGCTCATGCTGCCCGTGAATGTCTCCGAGGTGCTGGGCAAGGTCTCGCAGCAGTGCCACTGTTGCGGGCGCCCCGTTGACGTATGCGCGGCTCTTGCCGCTCGACAGCACTTGCCGCTCGATGATCAGGTCGCCGTCGATTTCGATGCCGGACTGGGCAAGCCTCGCGAGGACCTCCGGACCCTGGGGAACGTCAAATATCCCCGAGACACGTGCGCGGCGCACGCCGGTGCGGACCACTTCGGCGCTGGCACGCGCGCCGAACAGCAGTGCCAGGCAATCCACGACAATCGACTTGCCGCTGCCTGTCTCACCGGTCAGCAGATTGAGCCCGGGCTGGAACGGAACGCGGAGGCGTTCCACCACTGCGTAGCCTTCTATGTCGAGTTCGTGCAGCATGGCTGCGGCCGACGGGTTCGGCAAGAATCACCGCGACAAGATCCCTGGCGACTGCCTCATCTAGGATAGCCGCCCGTGTGCACGAAGATCGGATCGCCCTTGGCGGTTGAATCCATGCATTCCGCTCGTTCGGGACCGTTCCAGTTACCGCCAGCGAGCCGGCACTGTTGGGAGTTTTGGGCAACTGCCCCGCATAGCACTGGGGCATTTGCAGAAACCACTACAATCTATAGTAGGGAAGTAGTAGAATTGTGGATCGTGATCCGCACTGGATCGCGACTCGGCTCTGCCCCTATCAGGACCTGCCCGGATGTCAGCGTTATCGTTTGCCCTGCTGCTACAAGCTGCCGCCGACGAGGTAGCCGAGATCGATCCAACCGCCGCCGAAGAGATCGCAGTCGCCGTTGACCAGTCAACCCTGCTGGGCCTGCTGCTCCAAGTGGGGCCTGTCGGTTTCGTCGTGTTCGCGATCCTGGCGGTGATGTCCGTGTGGTCGTGGGCGCTGGCGTTCTCTAAGCACCGCATTCTGTCGCGCGCGGCCAAGGCCAACTCCGCGTTCCTGCGAACCTTCCGCAGGATCGGCAAGCTGGTGGAATTGAACTCCTCCACCGAACCGTACCGGCCGTCCCCGCTCGTGACTGTCTTCGACTTCGGCTATGCGGAAGTCGCCCGCCAAGTCAACACGCATGGCCTGATCAGGAATCCCGCCTCGGTTGACAGGGCGCTGGCCCTCGGCATCAGCGAAGAGTCGTCACGCTTGCGGCGCAACCTCGGCATGCTGGCAACGACTGCTTCGGCAGCGCCGTTCATTGGCCTGTTCGGCACAGTGTGGGGGGTGCTGGAAGCCTTCCGTGGTCTCGGGGAATCGAGCGGGGCTACATTGAGGGCCGTGGCGCCCGGCATCGCCGAAGCCCTGCTGGCCACGGCATTGGGGCTATTCGCCGCCATCCCCGCGCTGATTTTCTACAACCTATATGCCTCGAGGCTGCGCCAAATCCGTTCGCGCATGCAAGACTTCGGATTAGAGTTCGTCAATCTGGCGGAGAAGGAATACGGAGCACAAGATGGCGCTGCAAACCAGTAGCCCGGACCCTGGGGACAATCACCATATCGCCGAGATCAACATCACACCATTCGTCGATGTCGTGCTGGTCCTGCTGATCATTTTCATGATCACGGCAGGTGTCGTTGAATTCGGTTTGGAGATTGACGTGCCCCGTACCCGCGAGGTCTCCACAACCGACAGACAATTCGCGTATGTCAACATTAATTCCAAGGGTGAGTTGTTCTTCGGTGACGAGCCGGTGAGCGTCTACGAGATCGCCGAACTGGCCAAGGAGAAGAATCCCGAACAACCGGGCATCTACTTGCGAGCTCACCGCTCGACGCCATGGGAGATCGTCGCTCCGGTGATCGCCGAGTGCGGCGTGAACAAGGTCAACGTGAACGTCGTGACGAAGCCGCTCGAGAGGAACCCGCGGCCAAGCCCCTAAGCCGAGAGACACCGCAACGAGCGAGAGGATCGCATGTGCCTGTAGAGACCGAACGACTGGGAGCTCCGCTGGCGGTTTCGGCTTCCTGCCACGCGATCCTGCTCGTCGCCTCGGTGCTGTGGGGATTCTTCAACCCAACGATCAACCTGGGTTCGCCTGACGCGGCCGGCGGGGGAGGCATCGTGGCCGTTGCCAGCGTCCCGATCAACGTCGCACGGGCTGACGAGCCCAACCCGGTCGCCAATCCAAGCCGCAATCAAGTTCCGGCCCCGGACTCCTTCCGGCGATCGACGGAAATCGAGGCACCCGAGCCCGCCCCGGAGGAAGTCCCAGCCGCGCCAGTTCCCGCCACGCCGCGCAAGAAGGCCGAGACCCAGCAAGAGCGCGCGGTGGGGCAGCGCAGCGCCGGCGAAGCCAAGCCCAACGAGCTGAGATCCTCAAAGGGACAAGCACTCAGCAGTGACCTGTACCGAGCCGCACCGGGCGGCGCGCTGGGCTTCGGTGGACGCGAGGGAGGACCGTTTGGCACCCGTTTCGGCTGGTACGCACAAATCCTGCAACAGGCGATCGGCGAGCAGTGGCGGATGGCTCTCGGCCAGGTCCTCGGGGGCTCTTCCCAGCCGGTCATCACGTCGTTCGTCATTCATCGCACCGGACAGATCGACCAAATCACGATCACCCAGTCGAGCGGTAATCGCACACTCGATGTCTCCGCCAGGCGGGCGATCAGCAACGCCAGTCCCGTGCGCCCCCTGCCGGCGGGGATCGGCAAGCGGTCAGTCGTGATCGAAATGCACTTCCGATTGGACTGAGACCCCGGAAAAAGGCAAACTGGAGATAGAAGCAGTCATGAAGCACCTACTGATTCGATGCATCGGTCTCTTCCTCGCCACTACGCTGCCACTGGCGGCGCAGAGGACGCCCGACGCCGTCATCGAACTCACCGACGAGATCCGCGACCCGCGCATTGCCGTGCCCGAGATCGTGGGACCAGCGCTGAGCACGGCCGATCCCGTCAAGTACTTCAACAACGAGCTGTGGAAGGCGCTCGAAGCTTCCGGGCGCCTCGACATGGTTCCACACAGCTTCTATCCGCGCTTCTCGCCCCGGAAGCCGGAGGACTTCCAAAGCGACGAGAAGAAAATGCCGGAGGATCTCGGCGCTCGCGGCTTCTACCTGCGGGCATGGGCGGACGTGCCGGTCATGGCCCGCTACCTCGTATACGGCGAAGTGAAGGAAGCCAACGGCCGACTCGCACTCTCGGGTTACCTAGCGGACGTCACCCAGGAATCTGTCGAGGCGTCCTATGTCTTCGGCAAGCTCTACTACAGCGAACCCAACGTCACGGGCGCCCGTGAAATGGCTTTCGAGTTCGCCCGCGACATTCTCCAGAACCTTGGGCTGGGCGAAGGCTTGGCGGGCAGCCGTATCTACTACGTCCACAAGGAGGAGGGCAGCGATCGCAAAGAGATCTGGGCCATGGACTACGACGGCAGGAACAAGCAGCGGATTACGAACTACCGCAACCTAAGCCTGACGCCTGCGATATCGCCGGACGGACGGCGAATCGCGTTCACGACGTATGTCGAAGGCATTCCAAAGATCTACCTACACTCGCTAGCGACAAATCGCCGCCTGCCCTTCTACAACCAAGAGGCGTCAATGAACTCGATGCCCAGTTTCGGTTTGGACGGCAATTCGATTTATTTCGCCTCTTCGGCATCCGGCAGCAGCCAGATCTACAAGGCTGACATCGACGGCGGCAACCTGCGCAGGATCTCTTACTCGCGGTCGCTAGATCTCCATCCGTCGGTCAATCCGAGGACCGGCGCGGAGATCGCGTTCGTCTCGGACGCGACGGGCACGCCGCAGGTCTACGTGATGAACACCAGCGGCACAAACCGGCGGCGGCTGTCGAATGGAGGCGGCGATGCCGTGCAGCCTGCGTGGGATCCGACGGGCAAGCGACTGGTGTTCGCCTGGACCCGCGGATACGAGATCGGGAACTACAACATCTTCCTGGTGGACCTGGCGAGCAAACGGTACACGCAGCTAACCCACAGTGCGGGGCGCAACGAGCATCCGACGTTCTCCCCCAGCGGCACCCACATCGTGTTCGCTTCGGATAGAATGGGAAGCACACAGATTTGGTCGATGCGCGCGGATGGCACGCAACTCAACCAATTAACAAGCCGCGGACTCAACGAATCGCCCGTTTGGGCCACAAGATAGACTTGTTGCGAGACGGCGGTTGCGCTATCCTGTTGGCGTTACCTAGTGTATTGCTGTCCCGCAACAGCGCGGGGACTCAAACGGAGGAAAAGCAACTCATATGCGTTCGAAGCAGAAAATCATTCTGATCGCGGCTGGGATCTTCCTGACGCTGTTCGCGTTCGGCTGCAAGAAGGAGGCTCCGCCGCCCCCACCGCCGCCGCCGCCCCCACCGCCGCCAGCTGCGCCAGCGCCGACGGTAGGAATCACAGCGGAACCGAGTTCGATCGAGCGCGGAAAGTCAGCCACACTGAAGTGGAATTCCCAAAACGCCGCGAGTGCAGAGATGAACCAAGGTATTGGCTCGGTTGCGACAAGCGGATCCCGCGAGGTCTTTCCCACGAGATCGACCGAGTACACGATTACAGTGAAGAACGCCGACGGGAAGACGGCATCGGCATCCGCGATGGTCACGGTGAGGGCACCTCCGCCGCCCCCGCCCCCGCCGCCGCCAAAGCCGGACCTGTCCGAGGCGTTCAGCTCGGCCAGCATCCGTGACGCGCTCTTCGACTACGACAAGAGCGATATCCGGCCTGACGCCGCCGACGCGCTGCGTGCAAACGCCACGGCCCTCAAGGAATTGCTAGAGGAGTATCCCTCGGCGGCGTTCCTGATCGAGGGCCACTGCGACGAGCGTGGCACGACAGAGTACAACCTGGCACTGGGAGACCGCCGTTCGACGGTGGCGATGGAATTCCTGGTGAATCTCGGCGTGCCTGCCAGCAAGCTCTCCAAGGTGAGTTTGGGCGAGGAACGGCCGGTTTGTTCTGAACAGGACGAGAGCTGTTACCAGCGGAACCGCCGCGCTCACCTGAGGCTGCGGTAGCCGTCTTTCGCGATTCAGCTCAGCAGCTTATGCACCTTGGATCTCGTAGCGCAACCCATAACGGCCAGCCAATGCTGGCAGGCGGGTTGCGCGTTCCAAGGGAGACATTTGAGATCTCGACCGGCGATTGGAACGCGTGTCGCGACCCATTCGTCTATTGAGTTAAGGCGGGCCGCTTCGCAAGCAGCACGCTGTTGGAGGTATATGGTGTCGTTGAAAGCCCTAGCCCTCGCTCTCCTGTGCGGAACCTTCCTCGTTCCGGCAACGGTCGGCCAGAACCAGAAGCAACAGATCATTCAGCTGCAGCGCGACATGGCTCTCGTTCAAGACTCGTTGCGTCAATTCGACACGAAGTTGTCCGACCGGCTCGCCGGTCTTGAAGCGCTCATCAAGCAAGACATCGAGAAGCAGGACAAGCTCTCGGCAGGCCTGACCGTGATTGAGCGCGCTCTCTCCTCGCTCGACAACGCGCTAATCGAACCCCAGCGAACAACAACCGCCAAAGTTGACTCTCTGACGGAGCAGTTCTCCGGGTTGCGAGCAATGGTCGAGGAAATGGGAGCCTCGCTGGAACGCCTCTACGGAGACGTAAGGGACATCAAGACCCACCTCACGACACTACCCCCTCCGGCCGAAGGCGAAGAGGGGTCGGAGAGCGACGTCGCGGAAGTGAACGCGAGCGAATCAATTTTCGAGAGTGGACTGGCAGACTACAACAGGGGGAATATCGAGTCGGCTCGCACCCTTTTCCAAGACTACTTGGCCTTGTATCCGACACATGCCCGAGCTGCCGAGGCACAACTATTCCTGGCCGAGACCTACTTCGCAGCTGCCGAGTACGAGGAGGGGGCGAAGCAATTCGCTGAAGTGTACAGCAAATACCCGCTGAGCAAGCAAGCCTCGGACGCGCTCTACAAGCAGGGCATGTGCCTGCTCGAATTGCGGAGTCTCAACGAAGCCGTGGAGGTGTTCGATTCGGTCACTGAGCGGTTCCCAGGCTCGACAGCGGCGGAACTCGCGCGGGGCGAATTGAACCGGCTACTCAACACCAAACCGGCTCCGGGTCTCTAAGGTCCGCGCCATGCCCCAAACCGTGGGAACCAAGGAAAAAGTCCTTTTTCTGTGCACCGGCAACTCCTGCCGCAGCCAGATGGCCGAAGGGTTGCTGCGCTCGCTGGACGGGGATCGATTCGAGGCGTGCTCGGCCGGAACGAACCCGCACGGGGTCCATCCGAACGCGGTGGCAGCGATGCGGGAAATCGGCATCGACATCCGAGACCAGCAATCCGAACATGTCGATTCCTATCTCGGCGCCGGCGTGGATACAGTGATCTCCGTTTGCGACAGCGCCGCGTCGAACTGCCCGACCTTTCCCGAACGCGTCCGGCGAATCCATTGGAGCTTCGATGACCCAGCCGGCGCAACCGGCACGCCAGAAGAGCGGATGGCGGTTTTTCGTCGCGTCCGCGACGAGATCCAACAGGCGCTGAACGACTGGACCGCCGCCGCCAGAGCAGCGTAGCGGCGGGCTCAGACCTCCTGTAGCTTCGCGTAGCCCGCGACCAACTTCCGCAATCCGTAATCCCGGAAGTACACGGAAAGTTTCGCTCCCGGGCCGTCGCCGTCGCGACGCTGCACGACGCCAACGCCGAACTTCGGATGGCGGACCCGAGACCCGGCGGCAAACGGCCCCTGGCGCCTCAATTCCTTGACCGCCTGACCGATCTTGGGCTGCATTGGAGGCGGCGAGACGGCGGACGGCGCCGCTGGAGTAGTGCGCCTAGCACGAACATCGACCGGGACGCCGCGCTCCCGGAAGAACTCCGCCACCGCATCGACGGAATCGTGCGTCCGAACCGCTCCATCGACCTTGTTCTTGCGGGTGCCTGCTGCTGGCAGGGACTGCCGTGGCAGAACCTCGCGATCGAAGCCCAGCCCGAGGCCGGACCGGGAGCGATCATCTACCAGCTCGCCGCCGATCTCGCGCAAGAATCGAGAGGGGGCCATCGGCTCCGGCGAAGCCCCGTATTTCCTCCGACTGGCGGCGCATGTCAGGAGGAGGTGCTCCCGCGCCCGTGTCATGCCCACGTAGCACAGCCTTCTCTCCTCCTCGATCGCATTGGAATTCCCGGAACGAACGCTTCGCTCATGAGGCAGCAGTCCCTCTTCCATTCCCACGATCGCCACTGCCGGAAACTCCAGCCCCTTGGCATTGTGCAGGGTCATGAGCAGGACCCGCGCGGCTCGGTCAATCCCATCGGTATCGGCAATCAATGCAGCCTGGTCAAGGAACTCTTGCAACGTCGTGCCTCGAGCGGAGGCCTCCGCGGCCGCCGTAAGCAATTCCTCGATGTTCTCGATCCGCGCCTCGGCTTCAGGACTCGGATCGGACTCTAGCATGAGGCGATACCCTGTCTCGTCGAAGATCCAACTCAACACCGATCCCAGTGGCTCCGATTCAGCCCTGGCTCTGAGTTCCTGCATCAGATGCCGGAAGCCGTCCAACGCCTTGCCGGCGCGCGCGGAAAGCAATTGGCGGCTCGTCGTGGCTTCGATCGCCCGCCACAGCGAACACTCGTTCTGGAGAGCAAAGCCTTGTAGCCGGTCGAGCGTGGCGGCGCCGATCCCGCGGGCGGGCATATTGATGATACGACGCAAGCTGACGGCGTCTTCCGGGAACATTGCCGCCTTGAGATACGCGAGCAGGTCCTTGACTTCGGCACGCTGGTAGAACGCCACGGCCCCAACGACAAGGTAGTCGCATCCCGCCTCAAGGAGCACTTCCTCGATCGATCGCGACTGGGCGTTCGTGCGGTACAGGATTGCCACCCGCGCTTCGGAATCCTGGTCCAGCAACTCCTTGACGGCTCGCACGACATACCGAGCCTCGGAAGTTGCGTCGCTGGAGCGGTAGGCAATTGGACGGGGACCCGAGGGGCCGTCAGTCCACAATCGCTTGCCCTTGCGCTGCTTGTTCCTCTCGACCAGGCAGCTTGCAGCCGCCAGGATGCTCTTGCTCGAGCGGTAGTTCTGCTCCAAGCGCAGGATCCTGGCATTCGGAAAGTCGGTTTCGAATCCCAGGATGTTGCCGATGTCCGCTCCTCGCCAGGAATAGATTGCCTGGTCCTCGTCCCCGACCGCGCAGACGTTGCGCCGGGGTTCCGCCAGCAAGCGCATTATGTCGTATTGCGGCCGATTCGTGTCCTGGTACTCGTCGACCATCAAGTAGTGGAAACGCGAACTCACAGCTTCACGAATCTCCGGGAACCCTTCCAGTAGCCGCAACGACTCCACCAGTAAGTCGTCGAAATCGAGGGCGTTCGATTCGAGCAGAACCTTCTCGTAAGCCCGATAGACGCGGTTGGCCACATCCGTCTCGAGCTGGTCGCGGCCCTGCAAGCCCCCTGGCCTTGTGCCGAAGTTCTTGGCGCGGCTGATCATGCTTTGCAACGAGCTCGGCCTGAGGCCCTCCACGCCAGCCCCGTGATCCCGCAGCGCCGCCTTGATCACTGCCTTCTGGTCCGCCGAGTCGAATATCGTGAATCCGCAGGTGAAGCCCGGTCGAAGCGCTTTCAGCGCCTCGCCGTGCCTCCGCAAGAGACGAACACAGAAGGAGTGGAACGTAGAAACCGTCGGCTGGCTGTCGGCCCCCGCGCCCCGGGCTTCCAGTAGCTGCGCGACCCTTTCGCGCATTTCGCCGGCTGCCTTGTTGGTGAAGGTAACCGCCAGGATCGCGTGAGGCGCGACGCCCTTCTCGGCGATCAGGTAGGCGACACGAGTGGTGACTACCCTAGTCTTGCCGCTCCCCGCACCTGCGAGCAGCAACATCGGCCCCTCGGTGCAAGTTACCGCCTCACGCTGCTGAGGGTTCAGGGAATCGAGCAGAGACATCCGCCACTTTCCATTCTACTGAGCGACGCGGACGGGAATTGAATCTCCCGGCTGTACAATAGGCGAGGCGGATCTCGCCATGGCCGAGCACAGCCGACTCACCCGCACGCGCAGGGAGTTGCTCCGCGACTCCTGTTGCGGCATGGGCTACCTTGCCGCGCAATTGATCGGCAGCAGCGAGGCGTTATCCGGGGCCACCGCGCTGGATCCTCTCGCGCCCAAGCCACCACATCTGCCGAATCCCAAAGCGAAGGCGGTCATCTTCCTGTTCATGGCAGGCGGGCCCAGCCACATCGAGACATTCGACCCGAAACCGCTGCTGAACGAACTCGACGGGCAGCCGCGACCGGCAGAGTTCGGAGAGGCCAAGTACCAGTTCGTCAAGTCTGACGCGACGTTGCTCGGGACCAAGCGAACATTCCGCAAGTACGGCGCGGCGGGGATCGCGGTCTCTGACCTGCTGCCGCACACGGCAAGTTGCATCGACGACATCGCGGTGCTGCGCTCCTGCCACGGGGACATGGTGGTGCATTCGGCAGCGCAATACGAGCTGATGACCGGCCGGATCGTACCGGGGTTCCCTTCGATGGGGTCTTGGGTCATCTACGGCCTGGGATCGGAAGCGAGGTCCCTTCCCTCATACGTCGTGATGCCGGATCCGGACGGCGCGCTCGAGGCCGGCCAGCCGATGTACATGAACGGATTCCTGCCCGCGGTCTACCAGCCGACGACATTTCGGCCGGGAGCCCGCCCGGTGCTGAATCTCGACCTGCCCGAGGGGATCAGTCTCGAGGAACGCCGGAGGACAGTCGACCTGATCCAGGCACTGAACAGGGCGGCGATCGAGGAAGGCGACGACGAATTCGACGCCCGAATCCGAACATACGACCTGGCATTCAAGATGCAAGCCGAAGCGCCTGCGATCTTCGACCTCTCGAAGGAGACTGCATCGACGCTCGAGATGTACGGAGTCGGCACGGAACCGACGCATGACTATGGCCGGCGCTGCTTGCTGGCCCGCCGCCTGGTCGAGCAGGGGGTCCGGTTCGTGACGGTCGTGTCCGGAGGCGGTCCGGGCCGGCTGCAATGGGACGCACACGACGATATCGAAGAGAATCACATCCGCATGGCCGTGCAGACTGACCAGCCGGTTGCCGCCCTCCTAAAGGACCTGAAACAGCGCGGCATGCTGGACGAAACGTTGGTGCTATGGGGAGGGGAGTTCGGCCGTTCGCCGGAAGCTCAGGTGAAGAAGGATGGCCGAGCCGGTCGCGACCATCACAATCTGGGATTCACGATGTGGATGGCAGGAGGCGGCGTGCGAGGGGGCCAGGTCGTCGGAGCCACAGACGCGATCGGGTTGCGGGCGATCGAACAGCCCTACCATTTCCGCGACATCCACACCACGATCCTCCACCAGCTCGGCCTCGACCAAGACAAGCTGAGCTACCCGCACCTGGGCCGCAACGAGCGGCTCACGCAAGTGCACGGACGGGTGATCAGCGAGATCGTCTGACCGGCGCGCAACCACACGATAGACTGGGCTGCATGCCAGCCAACTATCAAGCCGAACTGGTCGGAGTCTTCGGCCAGCCGGTCGCCGAGAACCCGACAGGCGTGATGCAGGAAGCGGGGTTCGCTGCGGCGGGACTCAACTGGCGCTACTTGAACTTCGAAGTGTCGGCCGAGAAGCTGGGAGCCGCCATGCAGGCGATGGAGGCCCTGGGCGTGCGGGGGATCAACCTGACGATCCCCCACAAGGTGGCGGTCATCGAGCACCTGGACGACCTCTCCCCTGAAGCACGCGCCATTGGAGCGGTCAACACGGTCCGCCTGGACAACGGCAGAAAGATTGGCGAGAACACGGATGGCAAGGGATTCCTGAGGGGGGTCCGGGCTGACGCCGGAATGGACCCAGACGGCAAGCGCGTGGTTCTTCTCGGAGCCGGAGGCGCGGCTCGGGCAATCGGCACCGAGCTAGTGCTTGCGGGTGCCTCGGACTTGCTGGTGGTTAACCGATCCGCCAAACGGGGAGAGACGATGGTCTCGGACCTGCTGGCAGCCACGGGCGGGCGGGTTCGATTCAAGCAGTGGGAAGGGACCTACCCTGTGCCAGAAACCTGTGACCTGTTCGTCAACGCGACATCGATCGGCTTGTATCCCGATGTTGATGCCATGCCAGCGGTGGACCTCTCCGGCGCCCCGGACGGAATGCTCGTCGCCGACGTAGTGTTCAACCCGCCGGAAACGCGACTGCTCGCAGCAGCCAGAAAACGCGGCCTGCCAACATTGGACGGCCTATCGATGCTGGTCTACCAAGGCGTGATCGCATTCGAGATGTGGACCGGCCAGTCCCCGGACGAAGCGGCGATGAAATCCGCCCTGAGGGCTGCCCTGGCGGAAGGCTAGGACACGAATTCCACGCCGTGGGGGCGCCCCGCGAAGAGCTGCCCCAAGCTGCACACATGCGGTTGGAACCCGATCAGCGCCTCGCACCAACGGACACTGGAACATCAATGGCAGTTCGGTCACAATTGACCGCGCCGTCTCAGCGATCCTGTGGCGTGGACCGCGGGCGTTGGGCGGAGCCCCCGCCTCCCCCGCCGGGTGGGCCGCGAGAGGTCCCGCCTCGACCTCGACTGGAACCGCGGCCGGCGCCGGAGCCACGCTGACCCCCACCGGCGCCGCCACGTCCCGAACCAGCCGCCCGCGCCTCGCGAGGAGGCCGAGACAACCCTCTGGAGCCAGCGCTAATCACAGCCAGCATTCGCTTGCCAGCGTCCCCCAGCTCGTCCAACCTGGCCTTCTGGTCGGCGTTCAAGACGTCTTGGAGCCTTGCGAGCTGGCTCTCGCGCCAAGCGTCGATCTCCTCCCAGCTCTGGCCTCGCGCGGGGCTCTCGCGGCGGATCTCCAGGATCTTGTCGATCTGCTCGGCGGTGAGACCAAGGAATTCAAAGGCAGCCTCAATCGAGTTTGCCGCGCGGCTTCCGCGCCGCGGCCTGTCCTGGGCGACAGCGCTGGTGACGGCCGTCAGCGCGACCAGCCCGATCGCGATCGCCTGCCTGGTGCCAAACATCGTGATGCGTTCGTTCCCCTGCTACGACGACCTGCTTGCGATCAGCGATCGTGCAGCGTAGCTGTTTGTAGAGACGCACACAACGCGCCGGCGTCACGGCAAGCTTGTAAAGTTTCCCCCAGAGGGCCGCCCTTGGCCGCTTCCGCGATCGGACGGAGATCGGGCTGGACCTGCATGCCCCGGGCCGCCGACAACCAATTCGGGCGGCCCCGGGATGGGACCGCCCAGTGCTGCACGGAGGAGTGTACTGCTGTCCGACTTGCCCAGCAGCCTGGCCAGCCGGGACCTTGCGCCTGACTCAGCGGCGCCCCCGCCCACGGTCGCCACGACCTCCGCGCGACGACCCGCGCCGAGAGGATCGAGAATCCCTTCGGTCGTCACGGGCACCGCGAGACGGCCCGCGCCGGGAAGACCGAGAACGCGATCGGCTGTCACCTTGCCGTGCTCTGCCCTGCCAAGCACCAAACCCTCGATTCCCGCCTCCGGGTTGAACCAAGCCAAGAGCCGCGGCGCCGGCATATGCCCGCATGCGATCGCGGGCTGCGGTCAGCTCGGCGATCTGTCCCGTTTGCTCGTCGGTCAGGAGGGCCTGGATCTTCTCCTGTTGCCCCTCCCTCCAGGCGGTGAACTCTTCCCGGCTTTGACCCCGGTCCGGCCTCTCGCGACGGATCTCGCGGATTTGCTCCACTTGCTCTTCGGTCAGGCCGAACTCCTCCACGGCCGCTTCTGCGATGTTGCCCCGGCCGGAGTTTGCGGGACCGCGCTGTGCAAGTGCAGTCACGGAAAGTGCCAGCAATCCGATGCCAACAGCAACTGTTTGTTTCGTGTAATTCATGGCGTTTCCCTCGTTTCCTGGTTGTTCGTGCGTTCCGGCGCGGGCCCTTTCGGGCGGTGCCTCCGGGTGCATCTGTCGGATTAGACGATGCGACCGAACATCGGTATCGTGGCCGGTGTAAAGACCTAGTGAAACCTGAAGAACCGCCAGCGAGAGACGCTCAGTGACGAGATTCGGCGCTGGCGATCGTCTCGTGCAGACCGTAGATCGGACGTTTCTGGCTCTCGAAATAGGTGCGCATCAACACCTCGCCGATCAGTCCGGTGCAGACTAGCTGCAGACCTGTCAGGGCCAGCACGGAACCAGCGATCAGTAGCGGCCCGTGCTCGAGCATGATATGAACCCCTTGGAGCTTCTTGACCACGAGATACGCGAGCGCGCCGCCGCCCGCGCCGCCACACAGCAGGCCGAGCGAACCGAAGAAGTGCATCGGCCGGGTCATGTAACGAGCGATGAACGCAACCGTGATCAAATCGAAGAACACCCTTCGAGTGCGCCCCAAGCCGTAATGGGAGCGGCCGGCCCCGCGCTCGAAATTGCCAATCGGAACTTCGGCGATCCGGGCACCGTGGAGCGCGGCTAGCACGGGAATGAAGCGATGCAGGTCACCGTACAGGCGCAACTGGTCGAGCAGTTCGGAGCGATACGCCTTGAACGTACCGCCGAAATCCCGGAGTTCGACCCCGGAGAGCTTCCGAATCATCCAATTCGCCAGCCGGGACGGCAAGCGGCGGGTCAATAGCCCGTCGACCCGGTTCTCCCGCCAGCCGTTCGCGAGATCGTAGCCCCCCCCCCCCTTTTTACACACAACCGGGGGGGAGCCTCGCCCTCGCTCCGCGCCGCGCGCTCCCCCCCCGCCCCCCGGCCCCCCCGCCAGCCGTTCGCGAGATCGTAGCCCTCGTCGATCTTGACAAGCAGCGCGGGGATATCCTCGGGCGCGTGCTGCAGATCGCCGTCCATCGCCACCACGACCGCTCCCGAAGCGACCTCGAAACCCGCCGCGAGGGCCGCTGTCTGCCCCGAGTTTCTGCGAAGGCACACCACTTTCAAGCGTGGCTCACTGGCGGCGAAGTTGCGCAGCAACGGCACGCTGCCATCCGTGGAGGCATCATCCACGAGCACGATCTCGAACGGCCTCCCGATGTTCTCCAGGACGACGACGAGCCGATCGCAGAGGGGCAGTAGGTTGGGCTCCTCGTTGTGGGCCGGAACAACCACCGAGATAGCGGGACGCTCGCCCATGGCGTTTCAGCGTAGCATCGCGACGGCCACCTCAACGGGTAGTCCGACAACGTTGGCGTAGGAACCGTCGATCCGCTCCACGAACCTGCCCGCTTCACCTTGGATCCCGTAGGCGCCAGCCTTGTCCATGGGCTCATCGCTGGCAACATAGTCGTTGATCTCTCGATCGGAGAGAGTCCGGAACCAGACCCGGGTCTCCTCGCATGTGGACTCCGCGGCTTCACCGTCAAAAACCGCGACCCCCGTCAGCACGCTATGACACTGCCCCGAGAGGCTCCGCAGCATTCGCCTCGCATCGGCCTCGTCGCGAGGCTTTCCTAGAACCTCGCCGCCCAGCACAACGATCGTGTCGGCCCCCAAGGAGCGGGTTCCAGGACGCCACCCTGCCCGCGCCTTGGTTTCCGCCAGACGTCGCACATACTCATCGGGACGCTCCCCCAAGAGCATCGATTCGTCGATATCTGCCGGGCAGCGGTCGAACTCGATTCCTTCTCCAGCGAGCAATTCGGCCCGGCGCGGGGAGGCGGAGGCAAGGACCAAGGGAATTGACGCTCGAGTCGGGCGCGAGGGCATGGATTGGCAACCTGAACCGCTACCGGTTCAGGTAACTCGGGTCGTTGACTGCGGCTCCGGACTCTCCCGAGTCCGCAGCGTCAGCCGACTGGGGCGACTGGGGGAAATCCGCGGTCTCTGCTACCGAGAAATCGCTTGGCACCCGGTGAACGCGCCCGTTCAGAGAAGCCAGGAACGCCCTCAAGTCGTCCTTCTCGGATTCGCTGAGGCCCAGAGGACGGATTTCCGCCTCGAAGCCCTCGGGAGCCGATCCCCCCTGGTCGTAATGCTCGATTACCTGCCGGATACTCATCATGCGTCCGTTATGCATGTACGAATAGCGGCGGAGGCTGTCACGAAGGCTCTGGGTCTTGTACCGGGTGCCGGGAATGCCGTGACCGTCCCTTTCGGCAACGCCGGTGTAGTGAAGCTTGTGATCAGTCAGCAGAGGACCGTTGTGGCACTTGATGCACCCCGCCTTCGAACTGAACAATTGCATCCCGCGCTTAGCAGAATCGGACATCGCGCCATCGTCGCCCAGGAGATAGCGATCGAAATCACTGTCGTAGGAAACCAAGGTCCGCTCGAAGCTCGCGATTGCCTTGGCAACCAGGTCGAACGAAATCTCCTGGTTGGGAAAAGCAGCACATAGAACGGGTCGGAACGAATGCGGGCGACCCCTTCCTCCGGATCAAGCGACATTTCACGATGGTTTTCGAGCGGCTTCGAGACTTGCTCCTCCAATGTCTTGACGCGGCCATCGAAGAACATGCTGCGCTGCCAGCCGACGTTGAGCAAGTTGGGAGTCTTGCGCGAGAGTTCGCTCTCATCCAGCCCCCAGCCTCGTGAAAGACCATCCGTGAACAGCAATTCACGCTTGTGACACGTGCCGCAGCTGCGCCGCCTGTTGCCTGACAGAATGGAATCGAAGAACAGTTCTTCGCCCAGACGGACCTTTGCCTCGGTTGGAGGGTTGTCGGCGGGGAACGGAGGAACGCCCTCAAGCGGCTGCAGGCCGGGAACCTGGCCAGCCGCTCCTGGCAGGCCGACTACCGCGGCTGCGATTACCAGGCATCCCGTCATTGTTCGCAGCTGCATGGAGCAATTCTAACCGGAATGCTCCGTCGAGTCGACATGGAGCCGAATGTCTGCGACCCCAGGGGCACTTGTGCCACACGGCGGGTAGATCCCTTCGAAGCTTGGTTCTTGCAGCGGAACCCCTAGACAGGGTTTTGGGTCTGCGCCACCATGACCCGCTTCTGAAAGTCCGCCAGCATAGTCTCGTCCAGGCGAACGTGCGTCGGCCGACGCTCGAGAGTCGTCATCGTATCGATCTTGTCCTGGAGCTTCAACAACGCGTAGAAGAGGTTTTCCGGGCGCGGCGGGCAGCCTGTGACGTAGACATCCACGGGGACAATCTTGTCGACACCCTGAAGCACGCCATACGTGTTGAACGGCCCCCCCACGGAGGAGCACGCGCCCATCGAGATGCACCACTTGGGCTCCGGCATCTGGTCCCAAATGCGCTTCAGGACCGGTGACATCTTCAGCGTCACTGTCCCGGCAACGATCATCAGGTCCGATTGCCGCGGGCTCGGACGGAAAACCTCCGCTCCAAACCGCGCGATGTCGAACCGGGACGTGGATGAAGCGATCATCTCGATCGCGCAGCAAGCCAAACCGAAGGTCAACGGCCAGACGGCGGATTTCCGAGCCCAGTTGAATACATAATCGACCGAAGTGGTCATGAAATTGCGTTCGAACTGGTTCTGGAGGTATGGCATCGGCGCTCCGTAAAGCATCATTATATCGCCACGGAGCCGGCGAGACCCGCCCTGACTTTCCAGTCACTTGGTGTCGGATCGCACTGGACGGCAGGGGCCAGCCAAGCAGGGCCACAGCGTGGGTTGAGCCGCGCGGGACAGACACCGAATCGCAAACTGGACTCCCTCCGAGTTGCTCAGGACGATGTGTCCTGCCCCACCTCGTTGACTTGGCGCGACAATACAAGTGGCCAGAGCGGGATGCGCTGCCGTCACTCCAATGATCGATCCAGCCCGCGCATCTGGCGCAGGATCTGCGTCATCGTGTTCGCGCTGTTTGCCGGGAGCTGCGATATCCCCACATTCACCATGTCGGTCGAACCCCCGATCGTCACGTTCGGACCGCCGGTGTGGATCGCAGAGACCGATGACACCGGAGCCGTAACAGGCAGGCAGTTGGTGCCTGGCCTCGTGCGCAATGACGCGGGATGGAAGCTGAGCCTCTCGAAGCAAGCCTTTGCTGCGGCGCGCCGCGGGGTCACGGAACTGGCTTACAGGGGGCTGTACGACGACTTCTACAAACCGGGCGTCTACCAATGCATCGCGTGCCGGACCACTCTATTCGCATCGGTCGAGAAGTATGACTCCAGGACCGGCTGGCCGAGCTTCCGCTGGCCAGTCGCAGAAACCAATGTCCGTATTACCTGGGACGAAAGCTGGCGCATGCGAAGGCGTGCTGTGCAGTGCGCTCGGTGCGGGTCGCATCTCGGGCACGTGTTCAATGACGGCCCGTTGCCAGGGGGACGACGCTATTGCATCAACTCCGCCTCGCTCTATTTCGTCCCCACTGCCCGCTAGGATGCGCGCGGCAGCGCTCCTAGCTACCGACCTCCGTCGAGGATCCGGTTCTCGTACCACTTGATGTTGCCGGTGCGGGCTCCGATGCAGGCAATATCGGCATCGCCGTCCCCGTCAAAATCCGCGATGTCACAGCCCGCCGCCGAAATCCCGCCGTCATCGATCACTCGCCGAGTCCAGCCATCCGGCCCGCGCTTGTAGAGCGACAGGCGTTGGGGTTCTCCGCGCATTCCCGCCAGCACTTCGTCCATCCCGTCACCGTCGAAGTCTGCAACATTCAGCACATGCCCGTCCCGAAGCGTGCTGTCGATCACGGTCCGGCTGAGGAACCCGCGGCCCTCACAGCAATACACGGTCACCTGGTTGCCGTGCCACGGCTCGATCGTCGCCACGAACCGCCCGTCCGCCGAACGCCCGACCCCTATTTCGCTGGCACCATTGCCGGGACGCATGGCCTCGGCGCCGTCGGCAAGGTGCATCCGAGTCCAGCCTCCCGCACCATCCGGGCGGAACCGGTCGATCCCGCCCATCGACGCGGAAAGAACGGTGGGTCCGTCCCAATCGGCGGCGCGCATCCCGTGAACCACGCCGTCCAGATATCGCGTTACATAGTGCCGGCTCCAGTCGCCCGGCTCGTAGTAGGCAATCGGCGTCTCGCAGTCGAACAACGGCTTGCGACAACCGGGACCCGTGAGCGGGGAGTTCAGCAGTTCCGGAACGCCGTCCCGGTCGAAGTCCAGGAAGCTCAGGCGGTGAGTTGTCGGAAGGCGGTCGATTTCGCTTGCCTCCCACGGCTCCGCAACACCGGCCCGGCGGTGCAGGATGTACACTCGACCCTCGCTGGTCTCATCGGTCTGTCCGAAGTGGGTCCCCAACGCGATCTCGACCGTGCCGTCTCCGTCCACATCGGCGGCGTCAAGCGAAATCATGCCCTTCATCCCGGACACGATGGCGCGCCGTTCCCAGTTTGGGTATTGGTACCAATAGAGCGTGTCAGATCGTTGGGAAAGCCCTACGATGTCGGGGCGGCCGTCTCCACTGAGATCCACGGCCAGCACTTGGTATCCCGAAGGAAGTTCGTTCTCGACCACATGTTCCTGAAATCCGGAGTCACTCGCGTGGAGCAACAGGGGCAATGCCAGTGCAATCGCTGGACGAATCATGGGCACATCTTCGCATGCCGTTCACTCACCCTTGAGCGGCGCCGGGCCGACCCGGCTTCAATCCCCGGCCGGTTCATCACCGGAATTGATGACCCATTCGAGCGCCCCTTCCAGCACGGCCCTGTACTGGGGTTCACGGTACGACTCGGCGGAGTGGCCCATCGCAGTCAAGAAAGCGCGGCCCTTTCCAACGTTCCGAGTCCAGATGATCGGATGATCACCCATGGCAAGATCCTGATCGAGCCAGAGGAGTTTCAGCCGTGGTTCGTAGGTGGACTCGTCGAGAGATGCCAGGACCTCGACCCCCGGGTCGCCGCGGACGCTGCGATCGAACGAATACCATTCATCGACCCGGCTCCAGTTGGAATCCAAGTTCCGGCAGGCAACGTGGTCTGGCCGCTCGACGCTGATCGTCGCTGGCAGCAGGCCCATGGCATGCCCGATGAAGCGCGCTCCGATGACATTCTGCACATACCACTCCCACGAGGCGTGCGAGTCGTCAAGCGCCGCATGGACTCCGACGAATCCCCCACCTGATTCCAGCCAGCTCCGCAACGCCTCGCGCTGGATGGCATTCACCGGGGCCCCGCTGGCGTTCAGCCAAACGACCGCTCGAAAGCGCGGGAGCGTGCCCGCATCGAAGACAGCGCCGTTCTCCGTATGAAACAGCGACCAGCCGCGCCGCTTGGCGGAAGCCTCTAATGCCGCCACTCCAGCAGGAATCGCGCCTGCGTGCCGGAAGCCGTTGGTCTTGCTGAAGACAAGTACAGCGGGGTCCGAAAGAGCGGGTATTTCCGGCGGACGGGTGTCATAGCTGGTGGACGGACGGAAAGCGCGGTAAACGCTCCGAACCATCGGATGGAAGCTCGCCGCGGTGCCAAGCACGACAACCGCAACCGCGCACCACGCGACAATCCTCAGGAAACGCACCGAGACAACCTGGCGGCAATCGCCACGACCTGTTCAGTTCAAGAAGCCGTGGCCAGAGCGGCGTTCATCGTGGCGGAAGAGCAAACTCGATGTCAAGGGACGACGTCAGCGCCGCATATACATCAGCGCGGGATTCGACGAGGACCGACGCCATTGAACTCAAACGCTGGTTCGCATTGGCAGCTCGCAAGTCAGGAGAGGCTGCTACCCGACAAGCGAGTCCACCAACTCGCGGCGATATGTCGGGCGGACCTGCAGCGTGATGGCTGGCTGCTCAAGGCTTGACTAGCGTAACGGGCCGAGATCCCGCTCCAGAACGGTCCTACGCACCACCGGACGATAAGGGACCGAGTAGGACGGATCGGGCTTGGCGACCTTCTCGAGCGCTTCGGCGATTCCCCTGGTGGTAGGCCCGAGCATACTCTTGCGTAGGGACAGGCCGGTCAGGTCCGCTCCGGAAAAATCGGCTCCGCTGAGGTCCGTGCCGTCAAACACGGCCTCACGCAAGTCCGCATTCCGCAGGTTTGCATTTCGAAGATCCGCACCTGTGAAATCGGCCCTACGCAGATCTGTTTTCTCGAAGCTCACGCCGCATAGAATTGCGCCTGTGAACTTCCTGTCGCTGAGGTCCGCCCGAACCCCCTCCTCGCCTTCGGATTCAAGCCAGATCTTGTGCGCCGCGAGTCCATCCGCAAGGGGTCGTCTAGAGGGAAGCGCTTGCTCCGCGACCGCCAGCCCTCGGCGGTGCATCTGCTCAACGACCGCGATTCTGAAAAAGAGAGCTCGGTCGTCGGCAGTGGTTAGGTCTCTCAACAGTTCAGCTTGGTTGAATGCTTGCCGATACCGATCTGCAAGGTCTTCATAGTCCCGGCTGAACTCCTCCGCTCTCCGTACTTGTTCTATAGAAAACCTTTTTCCAAAGGTTCCTGCCATGAACCCAAGATCATAGAGATCTTGCGCCTTCGTCCGGTCGGCGGCGGCATTCATCTTCTGCTCAAACAAGGCCGGAGTCTTGTAGGTGCGAATTCCATCCAAGATAACGATTTCGCCCGCTCTTGGCTGTTTCCTGAAGCTCAATTCCACCTTCACGAGCCGATCTTCGCCACTGTCAGGGGTAAGGTAATGCACCTTGAATCGTTGCCCCTTCCAAGTGTTGTAGTCCAGCTTGAAGGAGAACATCGAAACATTGGCGTCCTTCAAGCCATCTCGTACGTATTTCTTGATGGAAACGGCTTTGGCTCCATCGAAGTCGAGGTCGACCGAGTGGCGGTCCAAGCCATACACGAGCGCCAGCGCGGTGCCTCCCTTCAGCACGTAGGGAGTGTCCTGCATCCGGAGAGCAACCGCTCTCATGACGCGCTCGTGAAGTGCTTGGCGCTTCGTCAGTCGAATACTACGGTTGGAAGCCATGCGTCGTGGAGCGCCTTTTCTTCAGGGGAGAGTTGGTTGCGTAGCGGCTTGAGATACTCGTCGACAAGGTGCGCGATCTGTTCAGCCGTGTTGAGCCACTGGTTGATGTTAAGAACCGGTACGTGCCTTGGATACCTCGCGCACCAGCACCCTTGGGTGTCAACAAGCACGTAGTCCGTAATCGCACGATAGTGGTTAGCTACCCAGACTGGCCCGCAGCCGTCAGGGATATATTCCCCCTCTAGAAGGTGGGTCATGTCTCGGACTCCCTTGCTTCCGAGGCTCGGAGTCGTGTCCGACCAGCCACCTGGGCCGGCAAGGGTAAGCGTACGAGGATTGTCGGCGGCCGTGATGAAAGGCACATCGTCATGCCAGTCGCCGGTATCCTCACCAGACAGTCGGAGATTGAGGGCGGCCAAGTACGAGACGTAGCGGGTCGGGGTCGTTACCGGAATCCGGACGGCGCGATTGTGGTCGCCCATACGAGGATGCCAGAAGGTCGGCAGTAGATCCTCTGCACTCAAACGGGGCATTCCTCCTTATTCAAGCACCGACCACACCGCGTGGCAATTAGATCACCGGTTTATGTGTATTAAATATGTATAAATAATGTTAGATATATGTTTTTTATTCTCTATCTGTACCGGAGATTCTGCTTATTCGCTAGGCGAGGTTGTCTCGTACGGCGCGGTCTCCGTACGTCGAGCAATGTAGCAGGTGCGGAATTGGTTTAGAGTCGGGAGTCAGACAGGCCATCAGTCGAGATTGGCATCCGGACATGGGTGAACCGGTAACGAACCTCGTGTCTTCCGACGGTGAAACGTGACCGGAACTCCGTTGGAATCAACTTTGCCCACCGCACCTCGCGTGCGGCGCTTGCCCGGCATTGTTTGATGGCCGTCCATTTCTCGGCCTTCCGAGAGATTGGATCCCTGAAGACCTCGTTTCCGGTGCTGTCGAATCGGGCATCCAGTCCAGTTGTCCGGGCAACAGCCATACCTGCAAGCCCTGTGGATTGTATGGCGGAAGGCCGGTCCTGCAACATGCGCCGAGTCCCGCCATCGGGCATCCCGGATCCGAAGATTGCGAGTTCGGTTCGCAACCTATCATGGAATCATGACAGCGTCGGCGAAAGACGCGGATGGGCCGTTTGATTCTTCGGCTCGGCCGGGATGGACCACTATTGTTGAACTGGTCGCGTATCTAATTGGCGAGGCGAGGAATCGAGACGGGGACAAGCGCGAGATTCAGGCCTTGTCAGTTCAGACGGGCCGTCTCCGTTTCGAGGTCATCAATCGATCGGAGGAAGTTGCAGGGCTCCTGGCGGCAGCAGAGTGGCTGAGCGCGGAGACTTGTGAACTATGCGGCGGCAAGGGCAATCCAGTCGGCTACGGCCGGCTACAGCCTCGGGGCTGCTGATGCGAAGGCTGTCGAGGCGCTCGATTGGTGCGCCTGGCGAGGGATTGGCCAGGATTGAGCGGGAACCGCAGTGCTCGAGACCAGCGAGCGGAGGGCGTGCAGAACGGACTGACCGGCAGGAGACCACCTATAGCAAGAATACCGACCTGCTCATGCAGGCAACGGACGATGAGCTCGCGACGATCGGATGGGTCGGCGGCGCTGGCTGGGCAGGGCTGATCCGGGCACTATTCCTGACTTTGTGCTCGGAGCCAGGCTACCCCCCGGATAATCCGAGTCTCGCTCTGGGGCGTATTGAAGACATGAAGGAGAAATACGGCAAGTTGTCCTTGTACCTGGCGTCGTATTCGCGGTATCAGGAGGGCGCTTGCATGTTCATCGAGACAATAAGCGCCTATGTGTGCCTGCATTGCGGAGCGCCCGGAGAACTTCGAAACGCGAGGTGGGTCCGAGCAGAATGCGATGCATCCTGGGCTAAGGCAGACGAGCAGTCGAGAGCGTCCGAAAAAGAGTGGCATGAGCAATCGCGTGCTGCTTGGGCAAGTCGTACCAAGGGGTTCCGAGGCACGAAGATTTCTTGGTGAGTCATAGCGGCCATGAGTCGTGATCAATATGCGCGTGATCCGGCTTGCGCCTCGGCGGACCGAGTCGTTCATGCCTGTTGCGCCACAAAAGGCATGTCTCAGCACTCCAATAGGAACCGTTCGTCAGGCTCTGATCGAATTCGCCCGGGCTCCAAGTGCTTGGAGGCGTGGGCGTGCGTGTCGCATGCCCCAATCCGTTCTCCAAACCTTGGTAGATCCTGCGCGACGAGGATCGCGACCACCGGGACGGCAGCGCGAACGTCCGAGCCGTACGTTAAGAGCTGAGACTGGAGTACGACCCGTACGGCGGGCAATCACGGGGACATGAAGAATCGCTGCTCCGGATCCAGAGGGTCGAAGAACGAGCCGCCGTACAGTTGCAGCACCGAGAACGGGAGGGCAGTTCTTGTGGCAACCGCCCAACTCAACACCGGTTGCCCACCTGATCTTCGCTATCCGTGAGGCTTTCGGAGTTGCACGGACAACCGTATCGAGGCTCCCAAGCGGTTCAACTTGATGAAGCATTCAGGCCCGAGCGCGACTTGGCCAATCGAGGAATCGACCAGATTCAGGGGAGAGGGGTGCGCGACAATTCTGTGAGACCTATGCGGCAGCCCGGTCTTCCCAATAGTCTTCAAAGCGATTGGAGAGCAGTGCGCAGCGGAGGGCGATGATCGCATTGGCTCCATCGACGGTCCAGAACATCCCCGAGCGCTTCAGTCGACTGCCGACCACACTGCGGCATCCGGCTTCAATCACTCCGGAGCCGACGAAGAGATCCAGGCGGCGGAACTCGGCATAGCGCATGCGGTCGGCATTGCCCTCGAAGTAGGCTGCCTCGATCCGCAGCTTCTCGCTGAGTTCGGGCGTGTCGGCCTGGATGCCTCGCAGGGACCGGACCAAATGCTCGATGCGCCCGTCGTCGAGCTGCTTCTTGCGGCGGCGCACCCAGCGGCGGCGCTGCTGGCGGTCCAGCGGAAACAGCTGCCGGCCCAATTCCCAGAGGTGCTCGCGAGAGTGGTAGATGTCGACGATCTCGATGGCGTTGGGGAAGTAGCTGTGGCTCAAATTCCAGATCCATGCTGCCCCGTCACCGATCACGACCTGGCGGTCGGCGCGGTGCAGGCCGCGCCGCCAGGCCTCGTGGTAGATGCGTGGCCCGAACGCCTCGGCATCCTCAATCGCGCCCGTGTACGTCGTCGAGCGCGCGTCCCGGGCCGGCCGGCCCTCGGCGTCCAGATCAGTCTGCGTGAAGACGCAGCCCAGCTTGACCTCGCGGGTCCGTGCCGTCGCGCCGTCCTTGCCCTGGCGCCCGGCCGATGCCGCGGCCGTGACCGGGATGCCGGTGCCGTCCATCTCGATGTAGAGCGTGGGGATCGACGGGCCCCGCTGCGGCGGGAAGGCCCGCGGGGCCGCTTGCCGCCGGTCCGACTCGGCCTGCGTCGCGAGGTCGCTGCCGATGGCTTCCGCCTGGCGCTCGACCGCCTTGGCGCTCACCTCGATACCGGCCAGTTCCGCCAGCAGCGCACGGCCCCGTGCGAATGCGGTTTCGCCGCCGACCACGGCGAGCATCCGGCGCACGCCGGGCGAGTCCTGCGTGCCCTCGATGGCGAGTTCACGGTCGAGCGGAGCCACGCCCCGCCAGCAGCGGCGGCAGTGATAGTACGGCCGCTGCAGGGTCACGGCCCCGAGCAGGCTGACCAGTCGCTTGGGCCGCGCTGAGGTGGCTACGGAGTGGTGGACAGTTGAGTGTGCGGCAGCTGCAGTAACTCCAGAGGGGCGGCACCATGAT
>MKWU01000555.1_pt1 | contig 70785 bp, 61 predicted proteins | sample 809101 | NCBI WGS metagenome assembly MKWU01 (sample SAMN05860141, study PRJNA318959) | sponge metagenome | host: Aplysina aerophoba | place: Slovenia: Piran, Adriatic Sea, Gulf of Piran | collected 2013-05-07
TAACCATTTCGCTGGCCTCGGGCGATCATGACAGGATCATTCCCCCTTGCAGGAAGGAGATCCACACCATGTTCGAATTCAAACAACTCTTTAGGAGGGCTGACGCGGTTCAGCGGCACCTTGCCGCTCCCTTGGCTCGGTCGCGCCTCGCCTACCTCCGCTACCGGGCCGAACTGGGTGCCAAGCTATCCGTGACCGCCCCCTGCGCCTCGCCCGCGCCGCCCGCCAAGCTGCGCCTGCCGCCACCCCACGCGCGCCTCTGGCCGCCCGTGCGCGATTTCCTGCGTACCCAGCGCGGCCTCGCCGACGACCTGCTCGCGCTCTGCCATCGCCAGGGCCTGCTGTACGCCGACGCCCGCCAAAACGCCGTCTTCCTGTGTCGCGATGCGCGCGGCCAACCCGTCGGCGCCGAACTCGTCGGCACCCGCCCCGCGCCCGACGGCCGCACCTTCAAGGGCATGGCCCCCGGCTCCCGCAAGGCCCGCGGCGGCTTCTGGCTGCCGCCCCCCGAACTCCCCCTCGACGCCCTGCTGCTCGTCGAGAGCGCTGTCGACGCACTTTCCGCAGCCCGCCTGCTGGGACCCTCCCTGCCGCCTGACACGCTGGTCGCCTCCAGCGCCGGCGTGGCCGTCTCGCTGCCCGCTTGGCTGCACGCCTTCCAGCCGCCCCTCATCCTGTGCGCCTACGACGCCGACCCACCCGGCGACCAAGCCGCGGCCGCCCTGCAACGCCAACTCCCCACTTGCCGCCGCCTCCGCCCGGCCGGTGCCAAGGACTGGAACGAACTCCTGCAGCGGGCCGTCACTGATGCCTAGCTGCGCTCCCCACTGTCCAACGACAATATGGGATTTCCGGCGGCGACAATTAGAATTGCCGGTTTGACCTCAGCGATCGGAGGGTGCCCAGAGGCGACCTCTGGTACCCCTGTATGTCCTACCCCGTCGCGATCCAGCCAGCCCATAAACTACGGCTCATGCAAGTCATGGTTGTTTATTTTCTATCAAGCTGGACAACGCTGCCTTGCACGAGTCTGCCTTATGCTGGCATGTCTACATGCACTTGCTGACTTGCGCCGACTGCGGCTGCGCGAACGCGGCGGAGGGGACCGGTCCAACATTATCTGCTTGCCTGAGTGCATAATCAAAACCCCTTGCCCAACAGCAGTCCCGAACTGCTACTTGAAAACTCCCCCAAGCCACCGCAACTGCTGCTAGCTCCCCCTCGCAACGCAGCCTTGTGCCACTACTGCAAACCTCGCTCGCTCCGGTCCGTCACACATCACAAATAATCCGGGAAATTCTGCCCTCCCGCCGCCGGAATAATCTGAGAATCTGCTATCCGAATACTCCGGAATTCAACAACAGGGCCCGGCCCTGCAGCGCGCTGGAAACGTGTTCGCGGCCGCTAAAGGGGAATTCGACTCCAAAGGGTCTAATTGGGGTCAATTGGGGGTCAGACTGGGGGTCAGACTCCTGACGGGCTGGGCTGGCAGGATCACTCTCAGCTGAGTCTGGTCCCGCATGTTGCTAGGGCCACTCCAACGTACAACGAATCGCTGCCGAGTTGTCTGCGGTTGGACGTCCCCGCGTGCAACTTGGTCCCGATATGGTCCCTCGCCTTCCTTGAATCACCTATAAACGATTGAGAATAACCAAGATAGACCTATTCAAGAAACGGTCTGCAAGACCTTTATTCGTGGGTTCGATTCCCACCCGCGCCTCCATGGTATTGCGGATAAGCTGCTCAATGTAAAGGCCATTAAGACAGCGGAGCCGAGATGAGCGTCCACCGCATCTGGCATCGTTGCTGCTGATCCAGCCCCAGATCCGTCACAGCAGCTCGGAGGCCTCGTTCAAGGGTGGTTTCGAAGCGAGCGTCACCCGGCGAGCGCAACCACATCGACGACAGTCGCTGTACAGCGCGGCTCCGGCACCGGCTCATGATGTTCGCGCAAGCTCTCGATGTAAAACCGGATGGCCTCGCGGATCTCCCGGACCGCCTCTGCCTCGGAAGCGCCGGTGGCGACGCACCCTGGCAGGTCCGGGACGTAGGCGGCGTAATTCCTCGGCGATCCTTCGATGACGATCGTGTAGCGCATTGGTCTGGCCACTCCCCTTTCGGCCCGGCCTGCTTCATGATGCTGGCCCAAGTGCCCCGCGTCAGGTCGTCGCCCAGCTTGCCGGCAATGGTCACGGTGCCCGGCTTCTCCGGATGCCGGTATTGACGGTGGCTCCCTTTGGTGCTAACGAGCTACCAACCGCCCTGCCGCACCAAGCGAATTGCGTCTCGGACCTTCGGCGTGGCCGGTCATTGTCGTCGCAGATCCAGCGCGAACCGAGGTAGAGTCGGGTGTACCACGGGCGGCGGGGCAAGAACCGGGCAGCTGTCCCGGCTGCCATGAGTGGGACAACCACCTCGCCCCAGATCGGGGGAGCCAGAGCCTGTTGCACGCAAAACAGCCTATCAAGGTGGCCGGAGAAGCCCTCGTAAACCCTCTCTTTGTCTGATAACGTTTTGGGACATGGAGGGGTCGGCTCTCGGAGGCCTTCCGCCTGCCATCCAGAAGGCTTGGGTCGGATAGGGCATGAGTGCGACGGGGCTGGCCCCAGTTTGTACTCGGCAAACGGAGTCCGAGGGGATCGCCGCAGTCGAAACCCCTGACGATTAAGCTCTGGACTTCGACTCGTACCGCGCACGCGGCGAGCGGCGTATGACAGTTGGAATGCCTGGGGCGGACCCCTCCGCGGTTCTTCGGGGCAGCCCGCCATCTCCGCCATTTGCGGCGGCTTCCTACACCAGTTCGATGTTCACGCGGCATCCGACTACAGCTGCCGCTCGTTGCAGGCTCCCGAGCGTAATGTCATTCTGGGGGTCGAGCAGGCGGTCTACCTGCGAACGGCTCGTCTTAAGCAACGCTGCCATCTTGCTCTTCGAGATCTTTCTCGTCTTCATCGCCTCGGCAAGCTGCCACGCGACGACTTCCTTGACCACCAAGGTCTGCGCCTCCTCAAGGATGCCCTCCTCCTGGAGGAAGTCATCAATGCTCGATCCCATATGCTCTTGGCTCATCTCTCCAACTCCTTCTGGCGTTTGCGTGCCGTTGCGAGGTCCGATTCCGGCGTAGCTGGCGTCTTCTTGATGAATCCATGCAGCGCCACGAGGTGCTCGCAGTAAAGGCAGAGCAAGACGCGGGCCGTGCGTTGCGTCGGCAGGTCCGTCCGGATCTCCCAAAGTCCCTGGCCGATCGGCCGGCATAGCGGCATGCCTACCGGCCACCGCCATTGCGCCCTCAGCAGGTCCATTCCTATCGATTGACGCTCAGCCTTGTCCAACCCTTTCAGCCAATCCCTGACGGGCTCCCTTCCCGCCAGCGTGCGGAAGAAGACCAGCGGGATCTTTCGTGGTTTCGCGGGCTCTGCCACTCCGCACCTTCCAAGATGCAGTGTACCAAATAATGTGCATTCTCGCGGGCTGGAGGATCTCTGGATAGGTTCTTGCAAGAATTGATCCAGATCGTGAAGGCAAGGCCAACACCCGCTCGGGACCGTATGGATGGCGTCGTGGATCAACCTAAGCGGTCCTGAATCGCAGACTCTATCTCCACCACGATCTGGTAGTGACGAATGATTCCCTGAGACTCCGGGAAAATGCCAATCCGGGCGAAATTCGCGCCGAGGACTGGATCTTTCGAACCGCTGGTTGGGCTCGCAAGGTCATCAATGCGCAGACTGGCGAAGGACGTGCATGATCGTCAGGCATCGCCAAGAGGGTCCAAGCCCGGGTTCTATGGCCTCACGACGCGCTCCCATGTCCCTTGAGATCACCGAGTTGCAACTATTCGCCTGAAGGTCTGCAAAACCTTGATTCGTGGGTTCGATTCCCAACCGCGCCTCCATCCGGTAACCGCTTGAATAGGCATTAATTAGCTTTAATCTCAATCACTTGCGCGAGTTGTGGCGTATGTCCCACGCGTTCCCTTCGAGAGCCGTCGAGAGCGTTCGGGGCCATTCGAGGGTACCCGAAACGCAAGAAATGGCCCCAATATGGTCCCGCAAGCCGATGTCGCGTACGGCCTCGTAACCGAGATGGGCGGGACTACGGCATGGAGGGCGAGCCTGAGCGAATACGCCCCAAGACTGCTTGTGAAGGCGGATGACGCGCTGCCGCACTCCTGCTGGACGGGTACTCAAGAAATGCCACTGCGGACCATATCGATGGTAGCCACGCACACGGAAGAGTATCCGGGACTCACGAAGATGAACATGGGGGAACGGCTTCCTGCGCACACAATGGTGCTATTACATTCAGTCCGTGAGGTCGCGGGCGAAGTCAGAGCCGACTACAAGGGGCATCGCCAGTTCTACTGGACAGGGCCATTACTTAGTCCGAGCTCGCAGCGTCTAGCAGGCAGCCGCGGCCCCTCCCGCTACTACCGTGCTCGGACTCGGACTCGGAAATGGCCCTGAACGCAGGAGTCGAGTCCAACTTTGCCCACACGGGGATCGTCGCCGTCAGAAGGACCTGGCGACGGAGGAGAAGCGCACTCTCGCAACGCCTCTAGTACCGCGTAGCGGTTCAGACAATTGAATTGCTTGCCTGGAGTGTGCGGTTTGGGCCGCGGGGCTGTGCGCCACGCTAAACTGGACGCCTGCCTGGAGTTTGGCCCGATAGGCTGAGACCATGAAGCTATTCGTCGTTAGAGCATCCAAGTTCGGTCGCATGTGACTGCCGGCTGCGAAGTTATTCGGCTTTCAGACCCTCCGGGTTGTGCGCATTAGTCATCGTTGCGTGCAGGAATTTGCGCCATGGGGCATCATTCTTACGTTCCTTAGCCTTAGGGTTGCGATCCTCAGCATCATGATTGACTTGGAAGATCGGCAATCTGAGCGGACATTTCGAGCGTGGCAAATCGTGCGGGGTTTCGAGACGGGACCCGGGGAATCAGATGCTTACGTGCGCACAGGCGGGTCCGGGTCATCCCTCCGTCAGGCACTAGAGTATCTCAATCGAGAATTCGAAGCATTCTTATGCGCATCGTGGGTTCGTGGGATATCCGAAACAGTAACCGGCAACCTCCACCGTACTTGCCTCATTCTCCGAAAGATCCGAGAATTCTTGGTGGGAATTTCGGCGAATAGTGCGGACCTGTCAGGGATTGATCTCAGGGGTACCGACCTTTCAGCTGTCAAACTCACGAGAGTCGATCTCTCTGATGCCAATTTGTCCGAGGCTGAACTCGATTACGCCGACCTCACAGGGGCTACTCTCCGGAACTCCGACCTTACAAGTGCCAAATTGCACCGCTCCCTGCTCCGGTACACCGACCTGACGAACGCAAACCTTTCAGTGGCCGACGTCACTGACGCTCTGTTTGAGGATACCGAGGTCACGGGCGCCTATCTCGCCACCAGCTTGGCGGGTCTGACACAATTGCAGCTAGATAATTCGTGCGGGACCAGTAGCCCCCTGCGAATCCCTGCCGGCCTGACATGGCGGCAAAAGGCGTGTTCACCGTTCAGAGACGCATGGAACTTCAGTCGTCCGTCGAGCGAAAGGTAGTGATTCCCGATCTAAGGCTGTTTCGAGGGCTTCACGCATGACCATATCCGCCACCGCAGCGCAGACCAGGTGCGGGCTCGCCTGTTGCTGTACCTGCTGTCATTTCGGCAACTGCAGTCCTCCATCACACCTCATTGGAACAGCCGTTCGAGCGCACGGCGCTGCGCGGTATGCTTGTGCGGATTAGCCTGTTTCAACCTTTCCAGATTGACCAGCTTCCAGCGAACAGCTGGCAGTTCTGCGGCCTTGGGCAACCCGATCAGACCGAAATCCGGCTCGGCGTCGTGAAGGGAGAGCAGGAAGGCCGCGATATCGCCTTGCAGCCGCGATCGGATCTCCGCGTGCAGGTGCCGGCCCGTCTCGGCGAGCGCCTTGAGGGATACGGCCTCGCGCGTCATCCCCACGAACTCTTCGTCGTAGAGATCTTCCCTGAGGGACGCCGACTGAGCTAGGAGCTCGTGCATCGGTCGCCCCGAACTCGCCACATAGACCATGAACGTGCGGAAAAGCAGGTCGGTGAGGCCTTCGTTGTCGTAGAGAAGCCCTATGTCGAAGAAATCACGCGGATGCCGACGATCAAGCGCCGCGTGGAGCTTGCCGCCGTACAGATCCTCGAAGGCGAGCACGTTCGCCTCGACGAACCCGAACTGCTCCATTACTCTCTCGGACACGACCATCGACCGTGACGGATGCACCGCCCCCCGGGCCACAGGGGAGGCCTCGATCTTGACCCGCGCCTGTCCGGACCTCACCACGATACGGGTATCGCCGCCTCCGCCGCCAGCGACACGGCGCGCATCGATCCGTGGGTTGCGCCGCCGGACCGCCACCACAATGCGATCGAGCGCGTCGTCGATTTCCCTGAGCGACGACCGGCGGTCCGCTATGGGTAACCAAGTCAGATCGATATCGACCGACAGCCTCGGCAGGTCCCTGCAGAACAGGTTGATGGCGGTACCGCCCTTGAGCGCGAACGCGGATTCCTGCGCGATGTCCGGTAGGACGCTCACCAGCAAGCGGACCTGCGCCACGTACCGGTCAAGCATCGACGTGTGTCCCGTGAGGCTCCACGGGCATCAGCGATTCGGGCACGGAGATCCGATAGGTCGGATGAAACTTCCCGCCCGAGACAAGGGCTCGCGGCCCGGACCCGAAGCCCACGTCCGAGATGTCTAGGTGCTTGCGCCAGCCGTGCTGGTGCCGGTCCGCGAAGACGAAGAACAGCCTGCGTACCTTCACACTGCGACAGGCACCCAACAGCACCGTGAGCTGTCTGGGCCTTAGCGACACCAGCCCCTCGAAGACCTTGTCGAGGTTTTCGAAACTCGCATGCTGCGGTAGATCGTCGAGCGCCTCGAGGATGGCGCGTTCGGGTGACGACACCCGGATGGGCCAGCGCCACAGGTCGACCGCCGCCCCGACCCCGATATCAGACTCCTCGATGCCCACCGGGTCGCCACCGAAGAGCGTACGCCGACGCACGACAATCTCCGCCGGCATTGACAGCCGTCTCAGCCAAGACGGCACGTCGCCGTAGAATTGGACGCGCCGCCGTCCTCCGAGGCTAAGGTAATGCACATGGCCGGCTATATCGAGAGCGCTGTCCGCGCCCAGATGCACGGAATAATTCATGAGCCGTTGCAGGGAGAGAAGGAGGATGGCCCAGGACTCCTCCCGGCCGGCACTCTGGGCGCCTACCGGTAACGGGCGGCGATATACCCCGCGGGCGATCCGCTCGAGCCAGCCGCGAGCGACATAGTCGTGGATGGATTTGGAGTCGATTCCCCGGGCTTTCAGCCACGGCGTATCCACCACGAAGCCGGGGGGAACCGTGTCTAGGAGCGGTTTCAGCCGAGGCATTCTTAGATGGCTCATAACCATCAAAATAACACAATATCGAAATCATCCAAGGTACGATTCACGCGTCATAGCATCATATCCGTGCATGGTTAATAGCCATGCAATAAGAGCAGTTTCAAAACTTCTCGTGCGCCGAAACTCCACGCCGGACGCTGATCGCCCGGCGCAACTGCAACAGCCTCCCGTCCGGCGTCGTGCAACCTCACGGCCCCAACTCCATCCCAGCGACCCGGCCACGCTCTGGCACGGGCGGCTACGGGTCCCTAGCCGGCGGCTCGGGACCACTTCGTTTCCTAGCGGTGCCGCGGTCCAGGCGATCTTCGGGCGTCCGCACGGGATCGCAGGCAAGGCATAGCCTTCGTACAGAGGCTAGCTGGTCCGCTACACTGGTCCCGATATGGTCCCAATCGAACATTGAGTTCGGTGTAACTTGTTTTTAATCAGCTACATGCACCGACCCACAAGAAGGTCTGCAAGACCTTGATTCGTGGGTTCGATTCCCACCAGCGCCTCCGTCCATGAATCGCTTGATTTCGCGGTAATTCCCCTATTTTGCGTTCTTCCGCGCCGGCTCGGCGGAGGCATGGGGACGGTGTATCGGCGGCATCGTCAGAGCGTGCCGGTCGGCAGGAAGAGCCAAGCCTCAACGGGTCGTGGAGACTGGCGAACTGCGGCTGGAGTTCGTGTTGACAGCTGGCTTCGAACCTCGGTCTCACGAAACCGCCGCGGAAACTGCTCAAGAAGATCGCGACACTGCTGATGAAACGAACCGTAGGAACCGCCTGCGACCAGAGTCACAGCCAGAGTCACAGCCAGAGTCGCTGGCGGTAAGAGTGCTCCAACAGCTTGCAGATGGGCCGATGTCGAGTCCTGACCTATCCGGCAGACTGGGGCAGAAGCAAGTATCGGGTCGGCTCAACATAGTGATCCGTCTCCTTCTTGCTGCCGGAAGCATCGGATACAAGATCTCCAAAAACCTCGAAGCCGGCTCCACATGTACCTCCAGACGGGCAAGGGACGGGCTGCCGTGAGGAGGTTGCCGTCCGGGAGCACCGAAACGTGAGGGCCAGGCGGCGAGCGGGAAGCACCAAGACTTCACTTCGAACCCGATCTCGATTTCCAACTTCAGGCGATTGACGCCGTCTGCGATCTATTTCGCGGCCAGGAGGTCTGTCGCACTGAACTCTCAGTCGCAGCGTATCGGTCAGTACCACGAGCCCAACGCCCCGACCCCGCGCAGTGCCAGCACGACGTCGTCGAAAATGGCCCGCCCGATGCCTGGGTCGACCGGCTTGTGCCAGTACAAGCACGGGCTGCCACTCAAAACGTTGAGCCAGTGGGACATGGCCGTCGAAGCACAGCACCTAGACCTCCTCGCCCGGGTCCGCCGACGAACTGCCGGTCACGGTGGTCTGCCAGGCGAGCAGGGCTGGGGCATCGGCGGATAGCTCGGCCAGTTTCCTCCGGAAGCACTTCACCTCGGGGCAGCGGTCCGAGCCCAGCAGGACGCCCCATTCGCCGGGCTGCCGTAGCGCATACTCTCGGCCCCGGGGCTGCCGGGCGATATGGATCTTTTCGAGAATCTCCATGCCGCTCGCAGTCGACTTCGACGGTCGCGGATTCTTGTTGCGCTCGGTCAGGTAGGCCGGGATCGCATCCGTCAGTTCCGTCACGCTCTCGAGACTGCCCGCCCCCACACAGTCGGCCGTAAGGCCCACACCGAGGCCCCGTTCCAGCAGGTAATCGCCCATGTCCTGCACGTCTCTGCTAGCCCGGTAGATCTCGTGCGGATCGTCCTTCAGCGCCCGGACCCAGAAGCCCACGTATAAGGCGTAACGAGTCGAGTCGTGACCGATCTGCGGGCGGTTGAGAGCGGTCCAGCGCTTGGATCGGCGACATCTCACCTCCACGCACAACACTACCGCCCAGTCGGGCGAGTCCAGATCCGGCCATCATGGGACGGCGCAAAGGACGAGCGCCGGGGACTGGGCCAACGGTACAATTGCGCAATCGGAGGAGCGAAACTGACAGCGGGGCGGATTGCACGCATGCGAATCGAGTTAAGGTGCACGAAGCTGAAGATCTGGCGCCGCATCGACGTGCCGCTCTCGTCCTCACTGATGTCGTTGCACGAGCGGTCATCCAAGCCGCATTCGGATGGATGGTTGGGGCATCTGATAGAATTCACCTTCGTGGGGCGGTCGTTCAGTGAACCCACCAAGGGAGGATCATCTGCCTGGGACTGTTGGGGACTGGATGTCGCGCGGAATATCTCGCTAAAGGCGATTGTCGACGCGGGAATCCGAAAGTTCGACTGCCCGTATGACTTCGGCGACAACTCGGAGCACCTTATCACCATCCGCGCATCCAACACGGGTATCCCCGGATCGAGTACCCCGGACTGGTCGCCGGTGCGAGGCGCCCCGGAGGATATCGGAGGCGTCTGGATGTTCTACAACTTTCTCGAAGCCCCACGGAATCCGGATCACCCGGACCGCGACCGCTACGAGGAGTGGCCTCGGAAGGACGCGATGGAGGCCTTCGATCCCGACGACGTTGCCGAAGAATCCACCCGTGACTGGATCGCGTCCGTCGGGCAGACCCGTCGCTGACCACGGATGCTGGTGTTGTGCGGCAACTTGGACTCATGAACCCGATTCCCGCCAGTCTGCGACGAGGCACGTGAATTGTCCGATACGGAGGACTGCCAACATGACCAAGAGCATCGCCCGCACTCGGATTGAGTTGCGATACACGCGTCCGAAGATTTTCCGCCGCATCGATGTACCGCTGTCATTCACGCTGTGGTCGATGCATGCGGTAATTCAAGCGGCATTCGGATGGGACGGGGATCACCTTTGGGCGTTCTTCCTCGGAAAGAATGATCTACGCAGGCTGGACCTGGACGGCCAACTCGGGTGGGGTCCCGATGAAGAGGAAACGGAGACTCTACGACTGAAGACCCTCGTCGATGGGGGAGTCAAGAAGTTCACGTATACGTACGACTTCGGCGACACCTGGGAGCATACCATCACCATCCAGCGAGTGCTGAACGAGGACCCCAATATCGAGTATCCACATCTGGTGGCCGGGGCTTGCAGCGATGCGATCGAGGACATCGGAGGAATCTGGGGGTTCTATCGCTTTGTGGAAGTGGCACAGGATCCGGACCATCCGGACCGCAGAGGATTCGAAGAGCGGTTTAGCGAGGACTTCATGAAAAGTTTCGACCACAATCGGTTCGACAAGGATCTTGTCCAAGGTAGGCTAGCTGGCATCATGTAATACGATCAGCGGACACGCCCACAGCTGAGCTTGCACTGCGGCGCTTGGAGGGAGACTCAACTGATCAGGGGTATCGGGCTTCGCGTGAGACACCCCTGCCACCGCTACTGGCACTCCGGCGCTACGGCACCTGGCTAAGGGCTGGACTGCTTGTTTGCCTCGTGGTGGCGGTTGTTATGGATAGCCACGGATCAATGACGACGGCTTGCTATCGAGATTGCCCTCGAATCCGCTTGCTTCTGGCCCAGTTCCCGCGAAGAGAAGCTATCTCATCAAGAGCGGACGACTGCTCGATTGCGGCGACCGAACTATCTTGTTCGGTGAGCGCAATCCCACGCAGCGAATCAATTCTCAAGTCAAGGATTTGGGCGCGACCTGCTGGGTTGGGGTCTGCAGGTGGGGCTTCCACTTGTGGAGCCGGAGCTACGCATCGCCCTCCGTCTCGCCTGGACTGGGGTCGCCCGGATCGCCGCACCGAGCGCCACAACAGGCTGAAGAGTGAGGCCGAAATGCCGGAGATCGGGACGAGACAGATTCGCCATAGTTCTGGAATGAATGCAATCGAACTGGGTCGGGCGCTGATGGAAGCCAGTCCAGGGTCGAACGCATTCCGGCACTATGCTCGGTCCCTGGCATCGCTGGCATTCTCTGCGAATCGCGCCGTCGCCACGGAAGCAAGCCGGGTGGTACTGTCGAAAGTCGTCCAACCACTAGCTGACCGATTCTGCCAGGATGCCTGCGACTGCCTCGCCGTCTTCATGGCCGAAGCTGTACACGCTCCGAGATCGCCGATCGCCTCCGCCATAGCGAAACTTGGCTATCCCACACCGCAGCATCTCATTGAGCGATACGGAATGCTGGACTGCGGGGCGCTTGAGAAGCATGTCGATCCCGACGATGTCGAGAAGGCTGTCGTGATCTCGCGCGCCGACCTCAAGGCCGACATTGCTGTGACCAGCCCGATCCTGTCCTGCGCCATGAGAGCCTTCTACGATGCGGAGATCGAGATCGTCGGTCCTAGGACGAACTGCTTGCTGATAGGTCCGAGCTACAGACTGGAGCGCAACGTGGTGTCGTACAGCCATGACAGCACCCTCGGCAATCAACTGAAGGCATGGACAAGGCTTCGCGCAAAGGTGGCATCGGCGATCCAAGGATTCGACGCCGGGCGCTGGCTGGTTGTGGACCCCGACAGTTGGATGACGCAGTTCGGCCTGTTGCCCCTCGCTGACGACCGCTACTGCCGCTTTTTCGACAGCAGGTCCTACGCCGAGCAGTCTACGGCTACGATCGCCGAACTTGCGAACGAGTGGGCGAACCAATGGTTCTTTTGGGGCGGAGTCGAGGCTCTGCCCTACGTAGTGTTGGGGTACGGGCCTGAGAACGGAAGCCTTTGTCTGGCGCGAGAATCCCGGGGGAAACTCGCTGGTGTCAGTTTTTCGGTCGACGGTCGCAAACAAGTTCGGCTAGGGGCCGACTTCGAGGACAGGCTCATGGAGCTGCTTCGTCGCCGCGGATACCAGACCGTCGTCGACTGTGGGCGCGAAGCCGTCGATCGTACGAACGCAATGGAGCGTATCCGGGCCTTCGGCGGATCGAAGAGCCACCTGAGGGTCACCTCCGATGCCCCAAACAATCGAGCGCAACTCCTGATGTGCGGGGCAACCATCCCAAACTTCAGCGGCTGGGTCAGGTGGGCAAGCGTGTACATAGGCTACGACTCCGCAATCTCCCATGCGGTTGGATCTGTGGGAGTGCCGAGCGTCCATCTCTCTGTGGGGGCGCCGAATTCGACTTACCGGGCCCGTTGGACACCCACCTCAGATGGCGAGATCGTGACGATCCCAGCGGACGACCCGACTAATGGACCCGCCATTCTCGATCGAATCGGGACAGAGTTAAATCGTATCGAGAAGGACTCCCCGTGGGCTGGTCTTGACGATGACCGGGAATAAGGGGTCTGAGCAGCCCACGCCCGTCATGAAATCCCTACTGGCAACGCGTCAGAAAGGGCCCATCTCTCTCCGGCACCCTCCCAAGTTTGGAGGTGTCAGGATGAGCCGAATCGGGAAACAGTGGCGATCGGCGATCTTGGGTGGCACGTCCAACGGCAACCGGCTCGTTGGCAGAGTCTACCGAGGTGACAAGTTCTGGGTGCCAAGGTTCCAGCTCTCGATGTCATAACTTAAGGCAGGTGGAAGGACAATGCGTACGCGATGGTCACGGACATGCTCAAGACACTGGTCAATCTGCCACGATTCTCGGTTTGTGTGAAGCGAGACGAAGGTTGCGGCTTCGAGGTCACTTCGAAGAATCCAAGCCATTGGGACCCCGCTTGGAACCGAAACTGATCAAGCGCTGGGTTGGCTGCCGACGAGGACAATTCCCGGGATCGGTTGCTCAGCACATAACCAGACGATACCGGTCGATACTACTTGGAATACTCCCTTGCGAGAGGGAGCCCAGCCACCAGCTGTTCCGGTGGACCGACAATGCGTCGACTGCACGTTGGTCGCGGTCACCCCGGCATCCGATGCGACGAGTGCGCCAGACTTCGGCTGTGCGAGGATGCTCTGCAACACTCGGCTTCCGAGAATCCGGGCCGCCATGGAGGAAATTGGCGCGTCACTCGCCAGCAATTCCTCTGAAATAAGGCTCGTGACGGTCGGGTCGCGCTCCGCTACGAAGCCAAGACCGTCGCGGGACACCGCCGCTACGAAGACATCCCACCTGCCCTGCTCCGGCAGCGCGAGGAGTGAGTCGACGCCTCCGGTTATTCGGCAACGGCCTAATCGCCCGCGATGCTGCGCACCAACGGCAGTGCCCACCCAGGCAGATCGAGACTGTTGTGCAACAGGTCGAACTTCACGCTGTCGGGAAGATGGCGATTGAGCTTCGAGACGATCTCTCCGTCTGCGACTGCGGAGGGGCCCAGCCACCGCAGCGCCTGAACCACCGGCGCGGCGGGTCTACCTGCCCACTGCATGACGCTCGGACAGGCGTGCCGAAACCGGACGGTTCTTCCGTCGATCGTTAGCGTCCGCGAGTGGCCATCCGTCACGTAGCTGGCCTTCGCGGGCACGGCGTTGGTGAGGCCCAGCTGATTCGCGGCGACCAGACCGTCCGGCATGATCCGCACGCCATCCCGCCGTACCAGCGCCGCAATGGCGGCATCCAGGTCGACCGGGGCGGGGCCATTCAGCACATTGCTGATCCTGGGCACGTCGTAGAGGCCATGGCCAACCCGTCGCAGCCGTCCCGTCTTGGCAAGACGCGACAGGGCCTGGTCGACGGCCTCGCGGCTACCGAGATCCAAGAAGTCCTTCGGCGTGCAAACCCACCTTCCGCTGTCGTGGCCGGACACCCTTTGCATGATCTTGTCGGCGATTCCGGTCATTGGACTCTATCCCTCGCGTTCGGGCGTCCCTAGGAACTTGTGTCAGAAATTTATACTGTTTTTCTCACTTGGTCAAGGAGAATGCTTTCCGGAGAGAAATCCGGGTCGGTTCGGCGACGTCCGGAGAACCCGTGTGCTCAACCGGCAGGGAAGCCATCACCCTTGAGACGTCTGTTCAGGGGCGACAAAGTCCTTTGAGGGGATCAGACAGTATCTGACAACGTCGGAGCGGAAGACTGCCCGGCGACGTTCGCCCGGAGAGAGGCACACGTGTGCTGCGCGGGTGGTGAGCCCGACCAGACAGGTTCGGAAAGCTGCCCGAACTCGGCCGTGATGACCAGATCAAGCCTTCCTCGAAGCCACTTGCAGAAACCGCATCACTCACTAGGGGGAATTGTGAACCTACATCATTACCGGGACACCGCGCTGTCAATTGCCGCACCTTCGGTACGCTAGACCACCAAGGGAGTTGAATCCTCGCACGGAAGCGCGTAGATTTGACGGAGGGGATTCTTGGTGGTGTCTTGGGCGCCAAAGTTCGTTCTTGCAGGGATTGCGGTGGCTGCTCCCCTGCTGGCGGACGAGTTCCGCGACGAGATTCGGCCGGTTCTGGCGAAGTACTGTCAGGCCTGCCACGCACCCGACTCCGACAACCGGATTCGCTTTCTGCAAGCGGAGTCGGTCGCCGATATTTCCAAGGACGGCGGTCTTTGGGGCAACGTTGCGATGCAGCTACGAAACCGGACCATGCCCCCGACTGGGCCGCAGCCATCCGAGCAGGACCGATTCCGGATCGCTGCTTGGATTGATGAGACCGTCCGCGCCACCGCGTGCGACGCAGGCGAGTATGCGGGCCCCGTCCTGGTGCGGCGTCTCAACCGATCGGAGTACCAGAACACGGTTCGTGACCTCTTCGGATTGCGCTTCGAGGTCGCCGAACTGTTTCCTGTCGACGGATCTGGAGGCGAGGGTTTCGACAACAACGGCGAGACACTCTACTTCTCGCCGCTACTGGCGGAGCGGTATCTGGAAGTCGCGGAACTGGTCCTGGGCCAGTCCATCGTGACGCCGCCGTTGGGACGGGCGTTCGTCGCCAAGGACCTGCTGCCCGAAAGAGATGTGGACGAGCACGAATCGGTGGCAATGCAGCCAGGGGACTCGGTGAACCGAACGGTTTCGTTCTACGAGGACGGGGAGTATACCGTGCGGGCATGGATCCGATCTCCCGCGCCCGACACTCATCCGACAGCGGACATCCTGGTCGACGGGTCTGTTGCAGGTGCTCTGAGGTTCGGTTGGTCGGCCGCCGAGGCAGCTTCTCGCTCGACCAGTGTCGCACTCAGTAGCGGCGAGCATGAGGTGGCTCTGGTCATTCGACAGGACAGCTTGCCCCTGCGACTGATCTCGCTCGACATCGACCAAAGGGCATCCGAGGCCAGCTCGGCGAAACTCGCCGCGCACTTCCGCCTCTTTGGCAGCGAGCCCGGGCAGACTGTTCTGGCTCCAAGGAAGGCGGCGGCCAGATTGCTCCGGAAGTTCATGGCGCAAGCCTTCCGCCGCCCGCTGGAGGACGGGGAGGAGGAGCAATTCCTTGTGCTCTTCGACCGGGCGTTCGAACGCGGGGATCCATACGAAGCGGCGGTGAGGCTGGCCCTGAAGGCAATCCTCGTCTCGCCTGATTTCCTCTTCCGGATTGAGAACGCGCCCGACAGCCCGGGAGTGCATCCAATCGCCCCTCACGAACTCGCGACCCGTCTGTCGTACTTCTTGTGGGGATCCATGCCAGATCCGGAACTTCGCCACCTAGCGGACTCCGGTCGGCTCTTGGATGACAACGTGTTGAAGGGGCAGGTGGACCGCATGCTCGATCATCCTTGCTCCCGCTACTTCGCTCGCACATTCGTCGGGCAGTGGTTGGGGACGAAGGACGTGGGAGGCCGGGTTGCGCCGACTCTCAACGAGATCCAGCATTTCTACACACCTCTGATCGCCGCTGACATGCGTGAGGAGCCGGTGCTCCTGTTCCAGAGGATGCTCGATGAGGACCGCAGTCTGCTGGAGTTTGTTAGCGCGGACTACACCTACCTGACGGAGCGGCTGGCTCGGCACTACGGGATGCCTGATGCAGTGCAGGGGAACGAATTCCAATTGGTTGCCACTCCTGGTGGCCGGCGCGGCGGCTTGCTGGGTCTAGGCGGGGTGCAGGCAATGAACTCGGCGTACAAGCGCACCAGCCCAGTCCTGCGGGGAGTTTGGGTTCTTGAGACGCTGCTCGGAACCAAGATTCCCGCTCCCCCTCCAGACATTCCGCCGCTCGAGACAGACGAGGCGAAGGCGCGCAACCTTTCGGTCCGCGAGATGCTGAACGAGCATCGAGCGAACCCGACGTGCGCCGCCTGTCACGACGTGATCGACCCGATCGGTTTCGGTTTGGAGAATTTCGACTGGCTCGGGCGGTGGCGAGCGGCTGACGAACACGGTCGTCCGATTGATGCTTCCGGCGTGCTGCCGTCCGGCGAAGCCTTCGACGGTCCCGCGGAGCTGCGGAAGGTGCTGCTGGCAAGGAGGGACGAGTTGGTCCGGCACATCGGTCGGAAGCTATTCGGGTATGCTCTCGGGCGGAGCATTTCAGACCGGGACCACTGTGTGATCGAGAACATCGTCCGGAAGCTCGACCCGTCCGGGGTGGGCACACGTTCCATGATCCGGGAGATCGTGCTGAGCAAGCCCTTCCGGCACACCCAGCAGGAGTCAGTCGAGCTTCCGGGATCCTGATTCTCTAATCCTTTCCGCAATGGCCGAGCCGGACAGGCTGCTGCGAGGTTGTCGTCTTCTTCAGCTTGCTGAGGGCCGGTATGGCAAATTGCCTTTCGGTCTCCGATGCATGGTTCGAAACAGTCGCTGGGCAGTGCCCCAGCCTTATGGCCGTGGTAGCCTGTAAACGGTTTCGGGAACTTATTGATGCGACAGCCCGTTTCGCGAAGAACCGTGCTTCGTGCGGCTGGGGTTAGCTTGGCCCTCCCGTGGCTCGAATCTCTTGCCCCGGCGGCAATAGACGGTACGAAAAAACTCGCCGAGCCGCCACTCAGGGTGGCTTTCTTGTTCATGCCCTGCGGTGTGCGTCCGGACCACTGGTTTCCGGCTGGCGACAGCGAGGAGTATGAGATCACACCGCACCTGAGGGCCTTCGAGTCTCTCAAGAGAGAGTACATCCTGCTGGAGAATCTGTGGAACGCACAGGCTGTTGGTCGCAACGGGCATTGGGCGAAAGTGCCAGCATGGCTTTCCGGAGGCTATGTTGAGCGTTCAACCGGCAGGGACATCGATACAGGCGGCACCTCGGTCGACCAAGTCATAGCGAGCCGGATCGGTTATCGGACTCCGCTGCCTTCGATCCAACTAGGCGTCGATGCTCCTCGGACGGGCGTGGACAACATTGGCGGGGGTTTTGCCCGCATCGTAGGTTCTTACATATCCTGGCGCGATCCGCATACTCCAGCAGCGAAGGAAATTGTGCCCCGGCAGGCATTCGACCGTCTTTTCCGCGTCGGAGCCCTCGGTTCGAGCGGGGTCGGGGTTGCGTCAACCCACTTGGACGAGGCCAGCATCCTCGACGCTGTTCTCGACAAAGCCGCGTCGGTCCGCAGACGAGGAAGCCGCAGGGATCAGTTGAAGCTGGACGAGTACTTGGAGTCCGTTCGGTCCGTCGAATCGCGGATCCAGGCCGCCATGAACCCGGAACCGCGCTGGATTAACAAGGGTGATCTGGGGGTTTCGCGACCCGCCCAGGGCATCCCTGACAGCCACGAGGAGCACGTGCGGCTCATGCTGGACATCCTGCTGCTGGCTTTCTGGACGGACACGACTCGGGTCGCGACCTTCATGTTCGGGGACGCGCAGACTGGCCGGGATTTTTCCTTCCTCGATGGTGTGAACGGGAGCTTCCACGGTATCTCGCACCATCGAAACGAGCCCGAACGGCGATTGATGTATGAAACGATCATCAACTGGCACATGAATCAGGCCGCGTACTTTCTGGAGAGGATGCGTGGGCTTGACGAAGGGGGTTCGTCGCTCCTGGACAATTCCATGGTCATGTTCGGCTCGTCGCTGAGGGACGGCAATGTCCACGATCCCTCGAACTTGCCGCTGATCCTCGCCGGACGGGCCAAGGGGGCGCTCCGACCGGGACGCCGTGTACGGGCCCAGCCCGACACTCCACTCTGCAATCTGTACTTGGCGATGATGCACCATTTGGGCCTGGAGGACGTGACTGCCTTCGGAGACGGTACGGGTCTGCTCGACGGTCTTTCGGCCTGATCTGCTGGCGATTGTCCCCCGGTGATCACTCGGAGGGTCGCTCTCAGAGAACTACTGACAGTTTGCGAGTTGGTAGGCCGCGTTGACGCAATCCCAACTGTGATCTGCTATCACCTGCGCCTCCGTCCAGTAGTTCCATATGAGCGATTGATTGACCCAAGAAAGATGTGAGGATTTCATTACCGCTTGGAATACGACTTCGGTATTTGAGCAAGTGCCCGTTCTCGCGGGCGAGACCGCGCTGGAATTCTTGATTCCGACCAGCAGGTCGCGGGTGAGAGCAGTGACGGATTCACTCTTTCGAGAGCCTGATCCTTCACCCAAAGCGAAGTTTCCAGGCCGATGAGAGTGGGCCTTGTTGGCCAATTGCAGCTGTAGCTCAGTGGATGGAGTAGAACTGTTGATCACAGCAACCCGTCGTCCAGCCACACCGTTTCTCATCTGGGTTGACACCTCCTTGGCGGGGGCACATGACTCGCTTGCCGTTATCCACAGCGGTCGCTCAGTAACATGGAAACACTGGTTAACGCTTCAGGGAAGCGCAAACCTAGGCCACCTCGTCTGTCACGGAGACTCTCATGCTGCTCCTCTCGTGGAACGTCAACCAACGCCGGCCCGGCGATCAGGCCAAGAAGATCAAATCTGTGGGACCACTACCGGACATCGTCACCTTGCAGGAAGTCCGGCGAAACCATGCCGACGAGTGGGCCGACCACCTCAAGGACATTGGCCTTCGCCACCACTATCGGAGCGGCGAGAAGGCCCTGACCTTGAAGCACCAGTGTCTCATCGCGAGTCACTGGAAGCTGACGCCGGACGACATCGTCAGGCCACGCGAAGCACCTTACCCGGAGTCGCTGGGACGGGCCACAGTCTCTGTGCCCGGCAACGGAGATATCGACGTATTCACCGCGCACATCCCGAACGGTGACAAGAATGGCTGGCGGAAGATCGACACCTTTCGCGTCCTGGCGGCGGAGCTTTGCCGAGCGAACGATTCGCCATGTATTCTGACCGGCGACTTCAACGAGCCGAAGTGGTTCGAAGACTCAGGGCAGATCGTAACTTTCGAAGAGTACGAGGACGGAAATTGGCGTGACGACTTCGGCGATGAGCGCCCGCGCATCGAGTGGATCAAGGGCGTGCGTTCGGTCCTCGACGAGGCGGAGTCACAGCACGGTCTACGGGACGCCTATCGTAGCCCTCTCGGGTCTAAGGAACCCTACCCTGTCACGTTCCATCAGCCGCCCGCCTACCCAAGGTGTTTCGACCATACCTTTGTCTCGCGACATTTCGAGGTCCTGGGATGCGATTACCACCATGAGTGGCGCGAGCGGGAGGGATTGAGCGACCACTCGCCCATGTGGGCAGAACTCCGCCTTCTCACGGCATAACCGGAATCGAAACAATCGACGGATGACTGCTCCTGTACACATTGCGAGCTAGGCGGGAACCAGCACTACGAAGTCCCCTCGGCCCTAGCCCTTACGGCCCCGGAGGTGTTGCCTTCGACCCAATGGACAGCCTCGGCACACCAGACGATGCTGATTTCGACTCGCAATAGGTCCGCCCCATACTCCCCACCGACGCTTCGCCCGCTCCCTCACGGGAGCCTTCGAGCGGCTCGGGGAGAAGCATGGATCGGCTCACCCTTTGCTGCGGAGGACTTCCACTTCCTATCAGTGCCCGCGGAAACGTCCGAGGTGCGGCCAACTGGCATTCGGTGCCGTAAGACTTGACAGGAAGAGCACGCGAGGTTGGAACGACATACCGATCGCGCTGGAGTTCATGATTCCGCGCCGAAGGTCGCAGGCGCGGGTGACACCAATTGAGTAGGTTCGCCGCAACACGCCCAGTACGTTCCGGACCCAAGGATCCGGGGAGCACAACTCGCCCTTTCCCCGGTCTCTTGAGCGACGGTGCCCGCGAATCACCACCTCGCTTGTCCTGCGTCTGGAAGTTGTGACGCCGGCAATCGACCGCGACCCTGTTAGTGCGGCCCGCGACGACTTATTGCCGGTCTATGAGGGCAGCGAGCGGCTGGAGCATGTGCCTTACCTGAATCCTTGGTCCTCTCCGTGTGCCGTGAGTACTTTCGTGAGGACATAGTCTGTACGTCGCCTGGTGGACTTCATTCGACCATCCGACATAGAATTCCGAGTACAAGCGCAGGGTAGTCGCGTGATCCTATTCCTAATCGCCGTCAGCCTGTTCGGAGTCGCCGAGGCACTCGGTCAAGACCGCGTCGACTTCTTCGAGAAGAAGATCCGTCCGGTGCTGGCGGAGCGCTGCTATCAGTGTCACTCCGCGGAAGCCGCCCGCATGGGCATGCTGATGGGGAAGCTGCAGCTCGACACCCGGGAGGGTGTCCAACTGGGCGGGTCCCGGGGCCCTGCCGTCGTGCCGGAGCAACCCGATCAGTCGATGCTGATCGAGGCCCTAATGTACGCCAACCGCAACCTGCAGATGCCGCCCGGCGGAAAACTGCCCGACTCGGTCATCGCTGATTTCGTCCAATGGGTGGACCTCGGAGCACCCGATCCGAGAGAGGCGAAGGCTGTCGATACGGCGGCCATGGATCTCGAATCAGGACGTCGCCACTGGGCCTTCCGTCCCCTGCGTCCTGTCGAGCCGCCTCAGGTATCGGCGGCAAGTCCCGATCAGGCCGCGTGGACTGACTCGCCGATTGATCGTTTCGTCCTCGCCAAGATGCGCGAGATGCAGTTTCTCCCTTCGCAAGAGGCCGATCGGCCCACCTTGATTCGCCGCGCATACTTCGACTTGATCGGTCTGCCGCCGACGCCTGACGAAGTCGAAGCATTTGTTCGAGATGCCTCTGCGGCACTGTTTCGCCAGCTCGTTGACCGGTTGCTCACCAGCCCGCACTACGGTGAAAGGTGGGGACGGCACTGGTTGGATGCAGCTCGGTTTGGCGAGAGCCTTGGAGCACACGAGCAGGACAACGCAATTCGAGAGGATGCATACCGATACCGCGATGCCGTAATTCGTGCTTTCAATGAAGACCTGCCTTACGACGAGTTTGTACGCTACCAGGTTGCCGCCGCTCCGACGGGTTTTCCCGCCTGGCGACGGGACCTGGCCATGTTCGTTCAGATTGGAACCAACCTGAGCAAGACCGACAACCCGAACGATCGCAAGTTTCACCGCCTCGACGACATGGTATCGGCGACCGGCCAAGCGTTCCTTGCCCTCACGGTCGGGTGTGCGCGTTGCCACGACCACAAGATCGACCCGATCACGGCCGAAGAGTATTACCAGTTGACGGCCGTGTTCTTCGACGAAGCCGAGGTCAAGCCAGACGCAGGCGGCAAGTACGTTCCTCTGGAGGTGCCTACACCCCATCTTCTGGCCGGTGGCAGTTGGGAGCGCCCCGTCAAGCCGGTCGAGCCGGGGTTCCTGCGCGTCTTGATGCGGGACGGTCGCAGCCCGAAAGATTGGCGGCCCCGTCCCGAGGCCAACGATGGCCTCGAAGCGCAGTTTGAGCTATCGAAGCTTGGGATGCTTGCGAACTGGCTCACCGATGTCGAGCATGGCGCCGGTGCGTTGCTGGCCCGGGTGATCGTCAACCGTCTCTGGCAACATCATTTTGGGCGTGGCCTCGTCAGCACCCCGAATGATTTTGGCAAACTTGGTACCGAACCCACGCACCCCGCTCTGCTTGATTGGCTAGCGTCCCAGCTCATCCGGGAGGGCTGGCAATTGAAACCGATCCACCGGCTGATCATGAACACCGCCGTCTACAAACAGGCAGCCACTACGAACTTGGCTCAGGCCCGGCACGATGCTTACAACGAGTACCTGTGGTACCGCAGGCCGTTGCGCATGGAGGCTGAAGTCATCCGCGATCACATCTTGAGCGTCTCGGGCTCTCTGCTGACAAACATTTCCGGTCCAAGCACCCGCATTGGCAACCGTAAGAAGCCTTTCGAGGACACGCCCGACACTTGGCGCCGGTCCGTGTACCTCATGTCGCCGCGCTTCAACCTCCATCCGGTCCTCAAAGTCTTCGACCCGCCGGACAACACGCAAAGCATCGGCCTTCGTGACGTCAGCACGACACCGAGCAGTACGCTGTTCATGCTGAATGCGCTATTCGTGTGGGGCCAAGCGGAACGCTTCGCAGAACGGGTGCGGGACAGAGTCGGAGGCGATCCCGGCCTACAGATCGAGTTGGTATACCGGATTGCTCTTGCGCGGCCACCGACCGTGGAAGAACGCAAGATCGGCTTGTCGTTTCTCGATCAACAGGCCGCGGGAGCGCCGGAGGTTGGCAAGCAAGCGGAGTCCGTGGATGCCCCGAGCCCGTTGGTGCAATACTGCCATGCCGTCATGAGCCTGAACGAGTTCATCTACGTTCACTGACCCAGCTCACGGAGTCCGACTGGTTGGTCGGGACCGCTGTGTGTTCCTCAAGGAACTCGGTTTGGGCGGCATCGCTCTGGCCAGCCTGCTGGCGGACCAGGCGGCGAGCGGTGCGGCGGCCGTGCCGGCGGCTGACCTCAGAGAGCCGCTTGCGCCCAGCAAGCCACACTTCGCTCCCAAGGCGAGGAGCGTCATCTTCCTGTCCATGGTCGGTGGCGCAAGTCAGATTGAGACGTTCGATCACAAGCCGCTCCTGAAGGAGTACGCCGGAAGATTGGCACGAGACATTTCCCCGAAGAATACCTGGAAGGCCTTAACCCGGAGAAGACGTACACCCAGACGCGCATCGTTCCGCCGGTGTACTCCTTCAAGCGCTACGGCCAGAGCGGCGCATGGGTCAGCGAGATCTTCCCGCACCTGACGCTAGTTGTCGACGACATCGCGTTCATCAATTCGATGCACACCGATTCGGCCATTCGCTCCACCGGCCAGACCCGCATACACACGGGTTATTCCAGACAGGGCCACCCCAGTCTTGGCTCGTGGGTGACGTACGGACTGGGGACGGAGAACCGGAACATGCCGGGATTCGTGGTGATGACAGATGGCCGATCGTCCGGCGGGCGGGCGCTTCACAATGCCGGTTTCCTGCCGGGTATCCACCAAGCCACTCTGGCGGACGTCAAGCCCGGTAATCCACCGGTGCCGCACATCACGGCGCCGGGATTTCTCAGCCGAGATCAGCAGAGCAAGCAATTGGATCTTGTACGGAAGCTGAATCACCTCCATCGCGGCATGCACCGCACCCAGCCAGAGCTCGATGCGCGGATCGCCGCATTTGAAACGGCGTTTCGCATGCAGATGGAAGCGCCGGAACTCTTCGATATCCGCAATGAGCCGGACTCGGTGAAGGCGCTCTATGGCGACACTGATTTCGGCAGGAAGTGCCTCACGGCTAGGCGGCTGGTGGAGAGCGGAGTCCGTTTCGTGGAGATTCTGGACGGCGCCCAAGGGCGGCGATGGGACGCGCACGGCAACCGCGGGGGGCTAATCGACAACCATCGCGCCAATGCGGCCCGCACCGATCAAGGCATCGCGGCCCTCATCATGGATCTGAAGTCACGCGGTCTGCTGGACGAGACTCTCGTCGTCTGGGCTACAGAGTTCGGTCGCACGCCAATGGAGGAGTCCCGAAAGGAGGAATCCCTCGGCCGCGGGATAAGTGAGAGTGGATTCTGGCCAAGCCGGTCAGGGCATCAGTCGAAACCTAGGTCTGTTGGCGAAGAGATCCATGCCGACCTCCAACACTCCACCGGCACCGGGGGCCAACAGTATCTCGAAGCGGTTGCCATCTACTCTCGACTCTACGGTTCCCGTTCTCACTTCAGTGAATCGGTGCTCTCCATAGGCCCCGGCTTGCACAACCACGCGGCGGGCGTTCAAGGGATCGAGATTTACAAGGCGAAACCGAACACTGTCCGGGGCCAGCCCTTCGACCAATGCGGCAACTCCGTCGGGGAGGCCCGGTCGCGATCGCACCGGGTCGTAGTAGAACAACCGCGTGTGAAGGACGTTCCCCGCTCTGCCCGGGGGGTTCCCCCCGAGCATCACCTTCACCAGCGAATCCGTGACGGCCGGATTGAATCGCTGCGAGTAGTCCGAGGGTCGCTGATAGTCGATCGACGAGTCGTTGCGGATGCCTTCCAACCGACTTCGAATGGTCTCGATATCGGCATGGAGAGCGTTAAGGGGATACTCGGGATTGTGCCCCTCGAGAAAGCGGATCCACGGGTCTCGCGCCAGCCCGTCGAGGCCGCTGCGGTCCGCAGTGAATAGATAGACATCACGCTGGACGTCGAGATGTTCGTCAGCGGTATAGCCGTAGAATCCGGCATCCCCGTGCTTGCGCGGTAGCAGAACGCGGCCGCCCTCGATTCTCTTGGCCGCGTAAAGGTTGACGATCTGACGGCGCAACGGCTCCATGAAGCTACGATCACCCGTCAATAGCACACCGATGCCGAAAGCGATTCGCGGCCCCCGGATGAAATAGTTCCGTCCGTCGGACTGAGGCCAGAAATCCCAGCCGAACACGCCCCCGTACCATTTGCCGCCCCACTCGCCGCCGATCGATCCGTCCAGGCCGACGTTGGTCGGGATGTTCCCGTCGTTCTCCAGCACTCGGTCGCGCCAAGCGGTGGCATACTCCAGCACCCAGTCTCGAAACCGCTCGTCACCTGAGAGTGCGTACGCGTTGAGGCCCAAGGCGGTCGCGCACAGATTGAGCGGGTGGTCTCCTCGGAGGTTGGATGCCGTCGCATAGCGGGTGAGGCGTTCCGGATTCCCTTCGACCGGCAAGCCGCCCCAATCCATCTCGCTCGCGGGCGACAGCTTGGCACCGCGGCTTCCGTTGTGGAGGCTCTTGACGATCTTTCGATCCGGGTCGTAGTTGTCGGCGAGCGGGTCCTGACCCGTGTAGAAGTCGGCGAAGCGTTTGGCGCGGTTCCGGTAGACGATGTCGTCGGGCCGCGCGAGCCCATACAAGTAGTACGCCGCAAGCGCTTCCCCCGTATGCTCCCAATCGAAGGACGTGACGAACTCCCGCCAGTACATGCCGTGCTCGGCCATCTCGATCCCTGGCGCACGGGCTTCGGTGTATTGGCGTATGTGTCCCTCCCAGGCCCGCTTGTAGAGCGTCAGCACATCCTCGCTGCCTCCGAGGGAATACAGCAGGGTCCATCCTCCAAAATTCTCCATGGCGTCGTCCGCCCCGTCGTTACCGCCCCAGCGCTCAACACACTTCAGATAACCCAGTTCGTTCACGTACTTGGCGAAGAACGCCTTCGTACCCTCGGATGCCGTGTCCAGCAAGAGCCGCTCGGCCAGAGCCCATGGCGGCGGAGGGACAGGCTCATCCAAGATCACGGTTGGCTGCGCGTTTGTCGAAGACGCAATCGCTATCGAGAATGCGACCAGCCGGATCGTGCGGAAGGCGCCGGCAAGCCGGAAACGGATCAACTCCAGGGACTGCATCCCGCTGGCATCCCCAGGCGAGTCAGGGTGGGGAGGCTCTGCGATAGATGGCCAATCCCTGCCGTCATTCATGCCTACCACGGTACACACCCGAATCCGGGTTTGTCCCGTCGCTGTACAGATTTAGGCCGACCGGTACGAAGCTTCCCCAACCGGGAGCAGAGCAACGTCGAAGACAGGGTCAGCAATGGCGCTGGAGGTGTGCCGTGAGCCACCGCATGCGTCGCGAGCAGCCGTTGCTAATTCCGGCAGCTACTGAGTGACAATGGGCGGTGGTCACGAATACTCACGATGTCTCTTCCGGCGTATAGCGTTTCTACTGCAGATCTCGTAGCCGCCGCGCGGGCGTTGCACATGCGCGATCCCACGCCGATCTTCGAGGACCCGTATGCACATCTTCTCTGTGGACGGTTCTTCGGCCTTGTGTTGAAGTTCAGTCCCTTGGAATACCTTCTCAACAAGCTCGTCCTCGATGCCGTCAAACCAACCGCGATGTGCGTCGTGATGCGAGCTCGCTACGCCGAGCAAACCCTTGAGCGGGCTGTCCAACAAGGGATCCGGCAATACGTCATCATCGGTGCCGGGATGGACTCGTTCGCATTCCGTCGGGCCGACTTGCTGGAGCATATCGATTCGTTCGAGATCGACCATCCGGTCACACAAGGGAAGAAACTGCATCGCATTCGCCGAGCCGGGCTGACAGTCCCACCGCACCACCACTTCGTCGAGGCGGACCTGACCCAGGTCTCGCCAGTCGCGGCGCTCTCCGGATCCTCGTTCGACATGGGGAGACTCTCGTTCATGTCGCTCCTCGGTGTGGCGTACTATTTGACGCGGGAGACACTCTCGGCGTCCGCAAGGTCCCTTTCGGACGGCCTACCGACAGGAACTTATCTCGTCTTCGACTACCTGCTAGACGAGGAGTCGTCCGATTCGGCGGCGCTACCTCTCCGGGCGAAGATGTTGGATTTCGTCGAGAAGCGAGGCGAGCCGATGCGAGCTTCTTATTCGCTCGACCAGATGAACGACCTAATGGCTGACGCTGGCTTCGAGACTGTCGAAAACTTCAAGATCACGGACGTCGAGGACAGCTACCGAGCGGAGTTCGGCACCCTGCCGTTCGATATCCCTGGGCTATTCGCCTTTGGCTTGTTTCGGGTCGCGCGCCGGACTTCGTGACGGTTGTCCGCGAGGCACTCTCCGAATCTGCGAATCCTGGGTCGGGTCGCATTGATTCTGGCAGCCCACAAAGCCAGGATCTTGCAACGTGACAGACTCCCGATCTGGGTGTCCGCCCGTTCAGCCATGGGCGGGAGCTGCAATAGAATGGAGCCGCACTCAACATCGGCCGAGGCGTGAACGCTGGAAAGACGCCGTCCCTGTCGGCACCCCAGGCCCAGAGAAGCGCTGGACCCAGGCGTTGCGGACACGACGCTGCGAACCTGCCGATGAGCAAGTACGTCTCAAGGCCCGAGTATCTGGGACAATGGTCCGCATGGCGAAGGCGGAGTTCAGTACGTTTGAAGATCTAGTGCTGATCGCGCGCGAACCGCTTCGACCCATCATGAAGAGCCTTCGCGAGATCATCTTGGAAATCCATCCGGAGGCTTGCGAATTGGTGCGCCTCGGCCACCGGGCAGCGACCTATGGAGTGGGACCCAGAAAGATGGCCGAGGGCTACGCCTATATCCTGCCTTGCCGTTCCTGGGTCAATCTCGGTTTCTTCAGGGGGACGACCCTGGAGGATCCGGACGGCTTGCTGAGGGGCACGGGCGCCAGGATGCGTCACGTGCGAATGCGGACAATCGAGGATACTGTGGCTCCCGCTGTACGGGGACTGATCGAAACGGCCCTTGCAGAGCGCAGACAGTCGTTAGGCGTCTAGCGGGCAAGGCGATAAAGGTCTCGATCGTCGGGACTTAGGGGCCCTTTGCGAGTTCGGAACGCGCGAGTCGAGCTGATCCATTCCCGCGCAGGGCTGACAGCTCTTGGCAACGCCAGGCGCCCGGGTGCCCGAGCGCCTCTTGAGCGATTGATACCGGTTGGACAGGGCCTGGCGAATGCCGCGGTGTTGTCCGGGTCCAGTCAAGCGACAGGCCGGCCAAATCGCCAGTAGACCGCCGGCACAACGATCATGTTCAGCACGGTCGAGCTGATCAGGCCGCACACAACCACCAATGCAAGCGGAGCGTGGAGTTCGCTTCCGGTTTCGCCCAGACCCAAGCTGACCGGGAGAAGTGCGATGCCTGTTGACAGGGCGGTCATCAGGATTGGGGCCAGGCGCTCCGATGCACCGCGGGTCACGGCCGTACGGAAGTCCGTCACTCCTTCCGCGCTCATCAAGTGCTTGATGTGCGAAATCAGCATGATCCCGTTACGAGTCGCAACACCGAACAACGTGATGAAGCCGATCAGGGAAGCCACGGTTAGCGTGCCGCCTGCCAGGAAGACCCCGACGACACCCCCGATCAGCGCCAAGGGGAGGTTGCACATGATGATGATTGCGTCGGTTCTTGACCGGAAGGCCGTTGCCAGCAAGGCCAGGATGGCTACAAGGACAAGCGCGCCGATTAGCAGAATCCGCCGGGTAGTCTGCTCCTCGCTCTCAAACTGTCCCCCGTACTCGATGCGATATTGCCTTGGCAGGACGACATCCCTCTCAACACTGCGCTGGATTCTGTTGACGACGCCCCGCAAGTCGCCTCCAGTGACGTTGCACGAGACCACGATCTTGCGCTGGCCGTTCTCCCGGGTTACGAGGTTGGGACTTCGGTTTTCGCGAATCTCTGCAATCGCCGACAGCGGCACGCGCGGTCCCGCAGGGGTGTCGATCATCGTTTCCAGGATCGTCTCCAGCTGCTCGGGCCGGCCGACCTGATAGCGCATCACTAGCGGGAACGCAATCTCCCCTTCGAGCACAGTCCCGACCTTCAATCCGAGGAAGACTGTCTGCAGCGCCCTCGCGGCTGCACCGGCCTGCATTCCGTAACGCGCCAGTTCGTCCCGGCGGAATCGAACCGAGACGGTCGGGATGTCAGTCTGCTGTTCTGATGCCAGATCAACTACCCCTGGGACCCCCTGGATCGCTTGCTCGACTTGCGCGGCCACTTCCCGTAGCGTTCTCAAGTCATCGCCGAAGATCTTGATCGCCACGTTTGAGCGCGTCCCCGACAGCATGTGGTCTATCCGGTGAGAGATCGGCTGGCCGATGCTGATGTTCGTACCTGGAATCAGGGTGGCGCGATCCCGGATTTCCGCGAGTACCTGCTCTTTGGGGCGATCCAGAGTTTCCAGACCCACGTCGATCTCTGCGGACTCCACCCCTTGCAAGTGCTCGTCGAGTTCGGCGCGTCCCGTCCGGCGGGTAGTTGAAGAAACTTCCGGCACAGCAAGAAGAATCTCCTCCAATGCCGTGCCCAAGCGATCCGATTCGTCCAGGCTGGTGCCCGGAACCGTGACCGCGCTGATCGTCAGGCTCCCTTCATTGAATTCGGGCAGGAACGCCCTCCCCATCCACCCGAAGCTTGCAAGCGCGGCCAGCAGCGCGATGCACGCGGCCGCCATCACCACCGCGTTGTAGTCCAGGCTCCATCGCAAGATCGGTCTGTAGATCGCTTTGAGAAAGCGAGTCAGAAACGGATCGCGAGGCTTGATCACTGATTTCGAGCGCGTCAACAGATATGAACAAAGGACAGGCGTGACCGTCAAAGCAACGACGAGAGATGCAAACAGCGCAGTGACGTAGGCGATTCCCAAGGGACGCAGCAACAGGCCCTGGACGCTCTCCAAGGCGAACAGCGGCAGGAAGAGCAGCATGACAATCAGGGTCGCGAAGACCACCGAACGCCGGATCTCGCTGCTCGCCCGGAACACGACCTGGAGACCGGAGAGGCGCTGATCAGACGGCAACTCGGCGTTCTGGCGCCAGCGCCTGACGACGTTCTCGACATCAATGACCGCATCATCCACAAGTTCTCCGATTGCAATCGCCAGACCACCCAGGGTCATGCCATTGATCGAGAGTCCGAGGATCTTCAGCCCCAGGAAGGCGGCCACGAGTGAAAACGGAATCGCAAAGAGGGTGATTATGCTGGCCCGGGCATTCGCAAGGAACAGCACCACTACGGCGACAACGAGCAGGCCGCCGTAGCCAAGGGCTTCCTCGAGATTGGCGATTGCAGTTTCGATGAAATCAGCCTGGCGAAACAGGCCGGAATGCACTTGTATGCCCGTCGGTAAATCGCTTGCGAGACCAGCAAGCGTTGCGTCGAGCGTGCTGGTCAGGTCCAGTGTGTTCACTCCGGGCTGCTTGCGAATACCGATAACGACAGCAGCGGCTCCGTTCACCGACCCAGCCCCGCGCTTGAGGGCCTGACCCACCTGGACCTCGCCGAGATCCTTGATCTGAACCGGGATTACACCCGTCACCCGTACCACCGTTTCGCGGATCTCGTCAAGCGTGCCGAACCGACCCAGGCCCTGAATCAGGTACTCCTGCCCCCCTTGCGTCCGGAAACCCGCCGAAGTGTTGGCGCTTGCGTCAGAAAGCGCAGCTTCAACCTCGGTCAGCGAGATCTGGTAAGCCTTGAGCTTGCTTGGGGACAGCAGGACCTGGTATTGCTTCTGGCCTCCCCCTATCGGCGTGACCTGCGCAACCCCGGACACGGAAAGGAGCCGGCGGCGGACGATCGTGTCTGCAATCGTCCGAAGCTCGACCTCACTATGGAGATCCGAAGTCATGGCGACAAACAGGATCTCGCCCATAATCGACGAGACCGGGCCCAACACCGGTTGACCCGTACCCGGAGGCAGGGAGCGCGCCGCCGCTCCCAGACGTTCATTCACCGTCTGCCGAGCGCGGTAGATGTCTTCGCCCCAGTCGAACTCGACCCATATGATCGTCACGCCAACGGCGGTTGCTGACCGAACTCTGCGGACGGCGGCCCCGCCACTCAGCGCCGTCTCGAGCGGATACGTCACGAGGCGCTCCATATCCGTGGGCGCCGTGCCGGGGTGCTCGACGATGACGGTGACTGTCGGCGCTGTGAAGTCGGGCAGCACGTCAACCGGAAGTTGCGTGATCGCGTATCCGCCCCATGCAAGCAAGGCGGCGGTGATCGTCAGCACCAAGGCGCGGTTGTCGAGTGACCACCGAATGAGCGAGTTCAACATGCCTAGTGAACGTGTCCGTGAGCCGGCGCTTGCGTTGTCATCGAGGCAAGACGCAGCAGATACGCGCCCCGGGTGACCACCCTTTCGCCTTCCTGCAGCCCCGCCGCGATCTGAACCTGCCCGCCCTGACGGTTGCCGACTGTGACCGTCCTGTCCTCGAATGACTCGCCGCCGACCTGCACGTAGACCAGTGTCCGACCGCTGTCCTCAATCACCGCCGAGCTGGGAACTGTCGGCGCGTCAACCGATCCGGCCGTGAATAGCCTGAGAAACAGGGACTGGCCGATCGCCAATTGATGGCGTCGGTTGTCCACCAGGTAGGCAGCCTTCACTGTCCTTGTCGCGGGGTCCACGACACGCGCGACCGAGACGAGCTTCTGAACCGGGAATGCGGTTTCCGATCCAGGCAGCTGGATCTCCGCACCCTTGATCTCGCGAAGCACACTCGACTGCGATTCCGGTACCGCAGCGGATGCGTGTACCGAGTCGATGGCGGCGATCTCCAGGAGCACGTCGCCTTCCTTGACGTGCGCTCCGTTGGTCACGTGCCGGGCGGTGACCACCCCAGCGAGGTGCGAGCGTATCGAGAACGAATTCCGGGAGTCCACGTGTGGGGCGTCGCGCCTGGTCGTGTCGAAGTACGCCATGCGAGCCTCAGCCGCCCTCTTGTTCGCCTCGGCGACACTCTCCCGTGCCTTGGCCTCGTGAACGCGACGGGCCGGAACGGCCCCCACGGCAAGCAGTCTCTCCAGGCGTTCTCGATCCCTCGTTGCAGACTCCACCGCAACCGTCGTCTCGTCGAGAGCAAGCTGCAAGGAACTCCGATCCGGAGGGCCCGACCATAGAGGAACAACAACTCCGATTTCCGCTCCGTGCTCGACCAGTGCCCCGACGGCGGGTAACTGGACTGACGGCAGCAGGAGTCCTGAGACCGGCGCGGGAAGCACCATCCGGCCTCCACTGTGCGGTTCGACTATGGCGGGCACTAGGATGCTCTCCTGCATGGACTGAATCCCAACAGGCTCGGTCGCGAATTCCAAAGTCCATTGCTGCTCTTTCAAATAGGAGATTCCTCCGCTTTCCGGTTGCGGTTCCGATTCGCTCTCGGAACTGACACCGCCGTCCTGGGGATCCCGAACCAGCGAAGGTCCCAGATCATGAACATCTTCAATCGAGGAAGACTTTACCCGGATTGCCATGGCTGGCGATCCCGGTCGCGAAGGGATGACATCGACCCCGAAGATCCCGGGCCTTGAAGGGCCGTCGGCCCCGAACTCCTCGACACGGCCGCCGCCGTAGTCCAGGCTGACGACAACACGGCCTTCTAGCAGAGGCTCAAACGAGCCCAGGTCCGTGAGATGGATCGCAAATCGAGACCCGATGCCCACCCGAAGCGCCGGGTACTCCATGAACAACTCGGTCGAATCCGTCCATCGAGTGACCACGACTTGATCGACAGTCTCGGTTGTGGACGCGGCCTCCTGCTGCGGCGGCGGGTCGCTGCAACCCCAACCGAGCAATGCGCAGGCCAGTAGGCGGACTCTCATTGCAGCACCTCCTTCGCCACGCTTCTGTCGAACTCGATCTCGGCCATCTTGGCGGCAGCCTGCAGTTCCAGCTGCCTCAATCTGGTTTGCTGGTCAACCCTGAGGGCGTTGAGCAACTCCGGAATGTCCAGCTCGCCTTCGCGATAGGCGACCCTCGCAATCTCGAGCAGCTCGCGAGCGAGGCCTCCGGATTGCGTGCGGTGCGCCTCCGCGATCTGCCGGCGAAGGCGAAGACTGTCGTGGGACGCGCGCACGTCGGCCAGGATCTGACTCTCCAGGACCCGGCGCTGGGCGCGAGCGCGGTCCGCCTTCGCCTCCGCGAGGCCCTTGTCGATCTGTCCCTTCGCAAATAGAGGCAAGTCAACCGAGACGGAGATCACGGGGCCGTTCAGATAGCGGTCGCCGACCACTGCCCTCTTCAAGCCGCCTGCCACGACGGGGTTTGGGATGCGGAGGCGGTCGGCGGCCTCGCCTTCCAGGCGGAGCTGCTCCAACCGCTCGGACTCGACCTTGTAGTCGCTGCGAGCCGCGAGACCGTCGAGGAGGGCTTGTGAAAGGGCTGGCAGATCGAATCCCGGATCGAGAGTTCCACGAACAGCCAGGGCGTCCGGGTTCACCCGTTCACCCAGCAACCCGGCCAAGACGGCTCGCATTTCGACAACCACCGCGTCCGCTTCGGCAGACTCGATCTTGCGTTCGACGACTTCACGTTCCGCACGCAGCCGGTCGAACTTTGATCCTTCTCCCGCCTCTTCGCGGTCGCGCAGTTGGCGGATCAGCTGCTCCAGTTCACCGACGCTGAGGTCGATGGCTTCCTTTTTCATCTGCGAGTAGATGAGTTGAAAGAAAGCGCGGCGCACGCGAGCCTCCCCTTGGTGCAACGCATGCTCCGCGACGGCCTCCGCGACCCTTACAGTCGAATTCCCGGCCTGTCGCAACAAGGTCCGCCGCCCGTTCAGCATCAGCTCCTGCTCGAGAACGAAGAAATCGGTCCGACCCGCGCCTTCGAACGTGGCGCTTACTGACGGATTCGGATAGATCCCGTGCCGTTGGGCCTCGACCCTGACAATGTCCACCTCGGCCTGCAATTGAAGGTAGTACGGGCTCTCGCGAAACAGTTGCAGAACCTGCCGCTCATGAAGCTCCTGGGCGAAAGCGCAGGTCGCCAACATGCTGACCACCAGTGGAATCTTCAATGGCATCCGAGCCCTCGCAGTCATGATGAACCTTCAGAATCGCGGCCTACAGCCGAATGCAGAGTAGCAGCCTTGAACCCACTCCCGACGCGCAGCGCCGGGCTCAGCCGGAGATTTCCACGGCCGGAGCTTCCGATGAGTGAGAATTGCACATTGTCGGCAATCGCTGATCGCACGCATCCAGGAGCAGGACCTCCGGAGGGCGCGCGCAAACGATTTCTCCTCGGAGATGTGTGATGAAATGCTGACGGCCAAGCGCGTCCTACCCTGCCACAAGGCCTATCCGCCCGGACGAGGCACCGTCCCTGACGGTCTCATCGCCAACCCGAGGCTTGGGCTGAAGAAGGCTTCAGCGCTCGATGCCAAAGCAGTATAGATAGCCGTCGTAGGTCCCGATGTAGACCCGGCCATTCGCAATCGAAATGCCACCCCAGTGATTCCAGCTTGCAATCTGGTCCCCGCTGGACCAGAGTTCCTTGCCGCTACGTGCGTCCAGAGCGTAGAGCACCGCGTTGGTCGATCCCGCTATGCGCTCTTCGGCCGTATTGGTGAGGCCGACGTCGGGCATCGCCTGGTGCGTGTCTTCCCCATTCCCGTAAGCGAAAACGATGCCGTTCGCAACCACTGGCGGTTCCGCCCTGTTCATATCACGGGAAATCCAGGCGGGCTCAAGCCACAGCCCGCCATCCTCGGTCTCTGCCACGGTGAACGCCACAATCGCTCCCTCGGTAACCTCGCCATGTTCGACCTTCGCGTGAAACTGGGAATGCTTGGGCCCCCAGATCGGAGCCAGCACCCAGACGGTTTCGTCGGAGTCCTCCCAGCTCGCCATCGCGCCCCAAACGCCGGCCGAGGCGAAGTTGACTTCCTCGTTGCAGACAAGCGGAGACCGATACAGCGGCGTGCGATGGTCGTCGCCACCGATCGACTCAAGGTCCATCAAGTAGATCACGCACTCCTTGCCCGCGTCGACCATCAGCTCGCGGCCTTTGTAATAAAAAATTGCGGGCGTCACCTGCATGTCCAGATCACGCTTGAACAGCCACTCGGCGTTGGTGGGCCCGTAGTAGTCGTACAGTTCCAGCGACCCGGTGTCGGGGTCCATTTGCATCCCGATGATGCCGTTGCCAAAGACGCCGTTCTCCGGGTCCCAGACTCCGTCTCCCGTCCCGGTGTACATCACTTTCTTGGAACTAATGGCGGGGCCCGTGCGTCCCCACATTCCCCCGCCAGCCGGACCCCAGCTGCCCACCTTGTCCGTGCTGAGGTCGTAGACGTAGCCCATATTTGGGTTTCCGCCGCAGCGCTGGGCTGAATGGGTATAGATCACGTTGTCTACCAGGTTCAGCGCGTAGGGCTTCCCATTGGGCGGCATGAACTTGGCCGGAGGCGCGAGGTCTTCGCCATTGGAGAGGTCAAGCCGTCGCAATCTGCCGTCCCATGAAGCGGCATAGACGATGTATTCGCCTTCGCTGCCTCCGGGGCCGATGACCGGCGTTGCTGTCATCCCCCCGGGACAGAGCAAATAGTGAGGACGCGTTCCGGGGCTGGGCTCCCAGTCCAGGTCGAACTGCCTGGACCAAAGCAGTTCACCTTGTTCGACGTCGATTGCGAAAAGGTTGTCAGAAACCCCCGCGACCAGGACGATTTCCTTCTTGCCTTGCGCCGTTTCCACGTTCTCCGCAATGAGGGCGGGAAGCAACGCGTGCATCTGCCGGGGCTCATTGTCGAGCTTGATCTTCCAGAGAAGCTTCGTGTCGTGGACGTTTTCCAGCGTGAAGATGGTTTCGTCTTTCTGCCAGGCGGTTCGCTGCGGATTGCCCCCATCCGTAAGCCAGTCCGCCCCCCACCCAGCGACACAGCCAACGAAAAACGGAATCAGCAGTCTTTCGAGTCTCATGTGGTGGCGGTCCGATGAACCATTCTAGTCCGCAACGATATGATTGATCGGTTGAGGGGATTCTCGTACCCTGCTCGATACCGGTCCAATGCTCAACTCCAGATCTCTTCTCATCTGTTTGCTCGCAGCTCTCCCGTCGCTCGTGGGAGACGCCCGCGCGGACGACTGGACAACAGTCGGATCGGACGCGCAGAGATCTTCATGGGTGCGTGCCAGCCAGAAGACCTCGCCCACGACCGTTAGCGATCCCGACTTCCGGTTCCTCTGGAAGCTGGAAGTCGCCAACGAGTCTCGAAGCGGGTACGCACTGACAGCGCCGGCCCTGCTCGACTTCCTGATCAGTCACCGCGGATTCCGTTCCCTGGCGTTTGTCGGCGGCAGTTCGGGGGGTGTCTTCGCGATTGACACCGACCTTGCCCGAATGGAGTGGGAACGGCGCTTCTTGCCAGGTCCGAGCATGAGCTCACCCGAATGCCCCGGGGGCATGACGGCGAACCTCACGAGGCCGACTGCGGCGGCCATGCCTTCCCCACTTGGGTTCACAGCCCGCGGCAGACGCGCGCCGGCGAGCAGCGGCGTGGGCCCGCCCGGAGAGGGTGCGGTAACGCTCCAGACGGCCATCAACAGGCCGGCCCAGCCCCGGGGCGGCCGAAACAGGTCGGCCCGGGTCCGCCCGCCAGCGCAGAGAAGCTTGCGCGGCGTGACCCTCGTTTACGCGCTGTCGGCGGACGGCATGTTGCACACGCTCTACGTGTCAAACGGCCGCGACCGCGTGCCGCCGATTCCGTTCCTGCCTGCCAACGCCAACGCCCGAGGATTGATCGTCGTGGATGACGTCGCCTACGTATCAACGCGAGGCGGGTGCGGCGGCGCCGCGGACGGAGTATGGAGCCTGGCTCTGGAGAGCGGCGAAGTCGCGACGTGGGAATCCGACGGAGGGGCCGTAACGGGATCAGGCGGAGTTGCGTTCGACCCGGACGGCACAGTCTACGCGGCAACAGAAGACGGGTCCCTGGTGGCGCTCAAAGCCAGGTCGCTTGAGCTGCTGGCCGCGAGCGAACCGGTCGGTTTCCGGTCGTCCCCACTGGTCTTCGACTACAGGGGCACGGACCACATCGCGGCGATCGCGCAGGACGGTTCCCTCCAGGTGTACGCCGCGAGCGATCTCGGGCAGGCGGTCGCAACCGCTCCCGTAGGCGCCCGAACTGGAGACCCGGAAGGAGCCTTGGCCGCCTGGAAAGACGCAAGCGGCACCCACTGGATTCTCGTGCCGACGGCAGAGTCAATCGCCGCGTGGAAGCTGACGGGCGAAGGCAACGCGATGCGCCTGGCCGCGGGCTGGGAATCGTCCCGAATGGACTCTCCCTTGCCGCCGATCATCGTGAACGGTGTCGTCTTCGCTCTGGACGGAGGGAGCGCCTCCGGCAAGGCGAAGCTCCACGCCTTGGAAGGTGCGACAGGAAACGTTCTCTGGGACAGCGGGGATTCGATCGAGGCCACGGCCACGGGACATGCGCTGTCTTCCGGCCCCGGCCAAGTCTACGTGACGGCGACGGACAGCGCCCTCTACGCCTTCGGTTTTCCAATGGAGCACTAGATGCACCTTCGCCCACTAGCGATGGCGTCATTGCTCCTGGCGACCGTGCCCCTATACGCGAACTTGCCAGATGGTCCAGGCCGGCAGGATGCCGAGAAGCTCTGCGTAGGCTGCCATGACATGGCCCAGTCGGTGTCGTTAAGGCAGGACCGAAACGGCTGGGCGGCAACGGTGCTGAAAATGGTCGGGCTCGGCGTCAAGGGCACTGACGATGAGCTGTTGAGGCTCGTCGACTACCTCGCAAAGCACTTCCCGGCTGGCCAGCTCCCGCCAATCGACGTCAACACCGCGCGGGCAATCCAATTGGAGAGCCGCCTGTCGCTCAAGCGCTCCGAGGCCGCAGCGATCTTGCGCTACCGGAAGGAGCACGGAAAGTTCGAGTCCCTCGAAGAGCTGCTAAGCGTGCCTGGCGTCGACACGGCGAAGATCGAAGCCAAGAGGAACAGCCTCGTTTTCAAGTAGCAGGGCCCGTTGAGCAGGAGGGTGGTTGGAGTTGAAGCTGCCCCGGGTTTCTGGACCGGATGCCATCGGTATGCATCACAACGCGCGGATCGCGACCACGCCGGCTTGGTGTGGCGAGCCGTGGACAAACGCGGACCGAAGTGATTCTGCCCTCGTCACAGGGCCTGATCGCAGGCGAGGCGCTCTTGTGAAAGTTGGTTGATGGAGCGGGGCTGGCCGAAGCGTGTGGTTTCTGCGAAATCGACACGGTACTTCATAAATGCATGATATTCTGAAGTAGATGTTCAAGCGTCGACTATCGCTACCGGATGCGGGCACCGAGACGTTTTTCCTCTGGGGACCCCGGCAATCCGGGAAGAGCACCCTGCTCCGGCACTGTTACCCGGACGGTCGCTGGATTGACCTCCTCAAGAGTGACGAATTCCGGCGCTACGCCACGCGGCCCGAACTCCTCAGGCTTGAGATCGAGGCGGATCAGATAGGCCGCGACCAACAGGTCGTCATTGACGAGATCCAGAAGGTTCCCTCCCTTCTAGACGAAGTGCATTGGTTGATGGAGAACCGCGGTCTCAGCTTCGCTCTTTGCGGTTCCAGCGCCCGCAAGGTCCGCCGCGGGGCGGCAAACCTGCTCGGCGGACGCGCAGTGCGATACGAACTGCGTGGTCTGACCGCGGGTGAATTGGGGGCTGATTTCGACTTGGACCGAGTGTTGAATCGAGGGTACCTGCCGAGAGTGTACGAGTCGAGTCGATCTGAGAGGCTCTTACGCGCCTATACCGCCGACTACCTGAGGGAAGAAATCGCAGCCGAGGGCCTGGTCCGCAATCTGCCCGCCTTTTCCAGCTTCCTCGACGCCGCCGCCCTGAGTGACGGAGGCATCGTCAGCTATACGAACATCGCTCGCGATTGTGGAGTATCGAATAACTCCGTCAAGGGGTACTTTGAAATCCTCGTGGACACGTTGATTGGACACTGGCTCCCTGCGTTCCGCAAGCGCGTCAAACGACGACTGATCTTGGCGCCGAAGTTCTATTTCTCGGATGTCGGTGTCGTCAAGCACCTCGCCCGGCGCGGTGCTTTGCAGCGTGGATCGGAGCTATATGGGAAGGCGTTGGAAAACTGGGTTTTCCACGAACTCCATAGCTTTCTCGCCTATACCGAGGTTGACAAGGAACTCACATACTGGCGGCTTCCCAGTGGTATCGAGGTCGACTTCGTTCTCCGCGACATGGAGGTTGCAGTCGACGTCAAGGCTAGCGCCAGGGTCCGAACGGGGCATCTCAAAGGGCTGAGGTCCTTGGCAGAAGAGCATCCGCAGGCCCAGAACCGTATTCTCGTCTGCCTTGAACCAAGGGCTTGGCGGACAGAAGACGGCATTGACATCCTTCCGGCCGAGGACTTCGCCCGGCGCCTTTGGGAGGGGGAATTGACGCGCGGGATAGCTTGATTCGGCGACTCGACACAGCAGCAAGCTGGCGCATTCGAGTCGTACCTGGGAGAGCGTGCTTGGGTACTTGCCGTGGGGTCCTGGCCGAGGTTGCCGACCAATCCATTCCCACTAGAGTCTGGGATGCCGGATCACTCCAGTGGGGGCTCGATTTCGGCGTTGATCTGATTCCACTGCTTGCGGAACTCGGTCACGTCCGGCAGATCGGCGTCAATGACACCGTGGAGTTCCTTCCCGCTCAGCACGAGGGGCGCCTCTTTCGCAGGTAGCCATGCAGCTAGTTTCCTTTTCTGCTTAGCCATGGATGGGTCGCCCGACAGGTTCTCCCATTCCTGGGGGTCCCTGTCATGACGGTAGAGTTCTTCGCTGCCGTCGAAGTAACGGATGTACCGCCAGTTGCGGGTGCGAATCGCGTAGTTACCCCGCCCCCAAGTCGTGATGGCCGGGCTGGTTTTCTTGTGCGCGGGATCCTCGAGAAGCGGTGCAAGACTGGCCCCGTCGACGTACGCCGGTTTTTCAAGGCCCGCAAGATCGGCGAGAGTCGGGTAGATGTCTATCAAAGAAACGGCTTCGTCGCTGTGGCGTCCTTCGGGGAAAGCCTTGCGCGCATCCCAAATGATGAACGGAACGCGGGTCGACTCCTCCCAGAGTGAGAACTTCCTGAAGCTACGCTTCTCTCCCAGGTGGTAGCCGTGGTCAGACCACAGCACAACAATTGTGTTGTCCTGGTAAGGGCTCGCTTCAAGAGCATCCAAGACGAGGCCGACATTCCAGTCGGTCCATGAGATGGACGCCAGGTAGGCTCGCCGGACGTCTTCCCATGCGCCAGCCTTGCGGTACCGGAGGTCGTCGGCGAGCCGAACGTTGCGTCGGGCCGGCCATGAGATGTCCGTCAAGTCATCGGCCTTGATCGGCGGCGCTTCGATGCCGTCTTGATACAGCTCGAAGAAGCGTTGCGGGGCAATGAACGGCAGGTGCGGCTTATGGAAGCCTACTGCCAGAAAAAACGGCTTGTCGTGATCGCGACTCAAGATCTCCACGCCAAACTGAGCCGTGACGTAGTCCCTGTGATGTTCCAGCGGGGAGGTCGTAGGGCAGAACGCCATTTTCCGGCTGGTGCCCTGGACGTAGCCGGCTTCGGGTTCGTAAACGAGCGGGGGAAGCGACGCTAACCTCTCGCCATTGTGTTCGGTCCATTCGCGGCTGCCGCCGTCGTTCTCGTACGTCCAGACTGTTCCATGGTGGATTTTTCCCGATGCATACGTGCGGTAATCGTTTTCCTTGAAGAGCTGCGGCAGGCTCGTGTACTGGTCCAGAACGGATGGCTCAATCTTGTCAGTTGCATAGAACGGATAAAGCCCCGAATTGAATGGCTGCACCCCGAAGAGTAGTGCGTTCCTGCTGGGGGAGCAGCCAGGTGCAACGGTGTGAGCATTGCGGAAGTTGACGCCATGACGGGCGAGTCGATCCATGTTGGGTGTCTTGGCCTGGGGGTGACCACCCAGAAAGCCCGTCCAGTCGTTCAGGTCATCGATCGCTACGAAAAGGACGTTCGGGCGTTCGGCCGCGGCGACGGCCTGGACCAAAGCCGCAACGATGAGGAATCTTGCCAGAAGTAACATCTCGAACCATCTCAAGGTACCAAGTTGCTCCGACGGCTACGCGGCATCAACGAACTATCCTGGCCTGGATTCATCCTGGCCCTGGCCTCGAACTGCGGCGCACCCAGCCCTCCACATCTCTGTTCAATGCGGGCGGATCTGGCCGATCTTGGAGCCGCTATTGCAATAGACGCACGGTTAGGTTCTTCAGTCGCCACTCACCAGAGGACTCGTTGCCGTAGTGTGGGCCGCTGTCGAAGCGGAGCTCCTCACCCTTCTTGAGCAATCCGATATCGCTGAGGATTCCGCTCTGATCCCGGTCGTCTATATCCCCGTCGACACAGTAGATGGCCAATGGCGCACGTGATCCGACTCGATAGGAGCCACCTACTGCACCCTCGCCAACGACGATGGCCGCCGATTCGACAAGGACATCCGTGTTGAAGCTGATCAGGATCGCCTCACCCCCGTCAACTGCATCCGATTGTCCACCGGATATCCCCAGGCCGTTGTTGCTAAATGCGAACTCACCGCCAACTGCGGAAACGGACAACTCCAGCCCCTCGATGCGAGGGGGCTCGCCGTGGGTCCAATCAATCGTTTCTCTTCGCCGCGATGCAATCTCTGCCAGCCGATGTCCGCCCGCGTTCCGGTGGAGCAGCGCCAGTGCGGTCATGTGGTCGATCAACGGCTTCAGGCCGGGAGTCGAGATGAGGTTGGACCGTTCTTGCGGATCTTCGGCCAGGTTGAACAGTTCGTACGGCTTGGCCTCGCCAGCCCGCAACAGCGACGCATCCAAGAAGAGCTTCCACTGGCCTGGAACGACCGTTTCGCCGACTCGCGGAGAGTCGATACGAATGGCCACCGCGGCAGGGTCCGATTTCGCCTCTTTGTGATCGTTGAAGATAAGCGGCGGGCGGTCCTTCAAAGTGTTCCCGCGCAAGGCACTCAATACGCTGAAACTGTCCTCGCCGCCCTTCTCCCCCGCCCTCGCGTCCGGCAGTTCCGCGCCGATGATCTCGGCAAACGTGGCGTAGATGTCCGTCAAGCTGATTGGCGCTGGACTGCTCGCTCCGGAATTGGACGAGTCGCCGGCGCCAACGCCGCCTTGGGGCCACGAGACGATGAACGGCACGCGATGCCCGCCTTCGTACGCCGATCCCTTGTTCGAGCGGAATGGACCAGTCGCGATATCGCTGTTTTTCTCGGCGCCGTTGTCCGATGTGAAGATCACGAGAGTTGTCTCGATAAGCTGCGAGGCCGGCTGTCGCGGATCGGCGGTCTTCTCCAGCCAATCGAGCATGCGACCGAGGGCAACGTCGTTCTCAAATATGTAGTCGTGTCTCGCGTCCATCGGCTGGCCCGACTTCGTGCGGGCCGCACCGGCAACCGCCACGCCGCCGATTGTCTCGTCGGGTGTGTAGGGGCCGTGGTTGGCATTGGCCGGGTAGTAGAGGAAGAATGGCCTGGACTTGGTCGTTGCTTCGCTGACGTGGCTGGACAGGAATTGCATTGCGTTGTCCGAATGACGGCCGCCGAGTCGGTGCAGTAAATACGCGTCGCTGCCGGTGACGGCGATTCGCTTGCCGTCGCCGGTGGCTGCGACGACTGTCCGGCCATGGACGTGGCCTGGACCCCTGCCGCTCGACTCCTCGGGCGCGTTTGGGCCCGAGGTGCCGTGTGAGCGCGAGGTGAACCTCGCGTGATCGAAGCCATGGTCGAGCGGTGAGGTGTGCAGAGGCTTGGTAAGGTCTGCATCCTCCCAGCCGGCAGCGGGAGAACCGTCCGCACGCCGGTATCGAAGGCCAACGTGCCACTTGCCGTACATGGCCGTCGCGTACCCATGGTCGCGCAGCATGGAAGCGATCGTCGGTCGGTCGGGCTCGATCATGGGATCGCCCTGTGCTCCAAACAGCACCCAGTGCTTCAACCGGCTCCGCCAGGCATAGCGGCCCGTGAGCAGGCTGTAGCGGGTCGGCGAACACCGAGATGATGGCGTGTGGGCGTCGGTAAAGCGGACTCCCATGTGCGCCAAGCGCTCCATGTGCGGGGTGTAGAGCTGGACCTCGTCGGCATTGCCGGTGAAGTCCTGATACGCGCTGGTATCTCCCATTCCCATGTCATCAGCCATCATCAGGATGATGTTGGGCTGCGCGGCGGCGCGACCCAGGGAGGGAATCGCGGCGAGTCCAAGAATCGCCGTAAGGAGGACGGATGGTCTGCTCATTACTCCAATACCTTATCGAGTTGAGTATTGAGAAACACAATGCCAATGCTTCTCGGGGAGAGATGGAAGCTCCGCTGGCTCTCGGAGGCGGGCCTCCAAAGCGCGGATGTGCATTGGTCAAAGGGCGGAATGAGCCTGTTCAGCGCTATCTCTTCCAGATCGCTCCCGTTGCGGAGCGAGGCCGAGGGCCGATGTCATCCCAACACTGTGCTTTGGCTTTGACAGGCACACTTGACAGGACTTGCAACTCCGCTCGGCAATGAGCTTCTGTTCTCGGCAACCGGGCGTGGAGCGAGCTCGAGTTGGCAGTCACTGTGCCGGCGGCTCCGCGCCCAAATGCAGATCGAGGAACTCGACATACGCATTGGACGCGACGATACGGTTGGCCTTCTTTCGAAAACCGTGACCTTCATCGGGGAAGAGGACGTACTCGACGGGAACACCGGTATTCCGGACTGCCTCCACAAGCTCGTCGCTCTCCACCTGCAAGACCCGGGGATCGTTGGCACCCTGAACGACTAGGAGTGGTTTCGCGATATTGCTGGCGTGGAAGAGTGGAGAGATGGCCTGGAGCCGCTCTTCATCTATGGCCGGATCACCCATCTCCGCGTACAGCGATTCCTTCTGAGCTTCCCACCAAGGAGGAATACTCTTGAGCGTCCGAAGCCAGTTGGTCACACCGAAGATATTGATGCCGACATCAAAGACGTCAGGCTCAAATGCGAGCGCGGCCGCGACCATATAGCCGCCGTAACTTCCTCCGATGATGCCGACCCTGGAGGAGTCCACCCATTCCAACGACTCCAGGAATCTCCGTGCCCATACGCAGTCCTTCAAGTCGACATCGCCGTGTTTCCGGTCGTCCATGTGGTAGAAGGTCTTGCCATAACCCGAAGAGCCTCGATTGTTCACGGCAAGGACCGCGTATCCATGGTTGACCAGGTGCTGGAGCGTGGGGGAGTACCCCTTGCGGCTCTGCCCTCCGGGTCCGCCGTGGACCCAGACCAAGGCAGGCACCGGTCTGGACCCGGATGCGGATTTCGGCTTGTAGAGGAGAGCTGGAATCTCCAAGCCGTCGTAGCTCTGGTAGCGAACCACTTCCGACTCCACGAGATGCTCGGCAGCGATCACAGGGTTGAGGCTGTCGGTCAATTGCCTCGCCTGGAGGTCGTCGACTTCAAGAACATGCAGGTTCGGCGGAGACGCATCGCTGCTCAGGTAGAAGGCCATCCTCGATTCGCTTCGAGAAAAGCCGACCCTGCTGATGTTTCCTGGCGGAAGTCCGGGTATTTGCAACTCCTTTCCGGTTTCCGTTTCGAGGATGGTGACGAGGGTCCGGGCGTCCTGATTGATTCCAGTGACGCGATAGCGGCCCGTCTCGGAGAAGGATAGGAACACGACATCCCAGTCAGCCTCCACCACGGCCGCGTGCGCTTGGGTTTCGAGGTCATATGACCAGACCTGCCGGAATTCGCCCCGGCCGTCGGTCGCGTAGTAGAATCTCGTACTGTCCGGCGAAAACGTCACCGATGAATGCTGCACGTTTCCCTCGTGCGGGGTTATGTGGACCGGGGCGTTGTCGGGAGTCTGAGCGTCCCACATATAGATGTCGCTATCGGCATTCGTCCGGGGCTTGGTAAGAGCGACCCATCGTCCATCGCGGCTGACGCCGCCCAGCATCCAACCTTCCTCATTTCTCATCACGAGTTCCCGTTCGTAGCCATCGGTCTGGTATCGGTACAGGTCGAAGAAGCGAGGGTCGCGCTCGTTAGTCAGGACCCAGAAGGAATCCCGATCACCGCTCCAACCGCCAAACATCGCCTTTGATTGATCGCCAGGCGTCAGATCCCGGACGGAGCCGTCGTTCTCGTGCACGTAAAGATGATTCAGCTCGTTTCCGCCCTGGTCCGCCGTATAGAGAAATCGGTCATCGTTTGGAAACCAGCTGATAGCGAATATCGCTTCGCTCTCCGAGCGGGTCAGTTGGTGGGGAAGTCCCCCGTCAAATGGCTGGCTGTACGCGTTGAAGACTCCGGTGGCATCAGTCGAGATCAGGATCCGTTCCTCGTCGTGCGAGAAGGACGCTCCGGTGATTGCGGTGGTCTCGAAAAACGTCCTGGCGTCGTAGCGCGGAATCGGGTCCGTTGCGGTCGGCCCCGTGCAGGAGGGTATCGCGAATGCCATCCCGATCGTGATGACTGCGGTGCCAATACGGATGTTCTTCATTGGACTGTTCTCCTGAGTGGATTTAGGCTCCTGCGGACCATTACGAGTTCCGAGGGGCTCCCCGTCCAGAGCCCAATCCAATACGTTGCCGTGGGATGCGCGAGGCGCCAATCCGTGCCTTCGATCCCTTCGACACAGACGATGAAACCTCCAGCGACCAGGAAACCAAGGAATCCTACCGGGGACCAGCGACTGGCCGCTACGGATGAAAGAGTGAGTCAACTCGTCGACCGCAGTCGCAGTCATTGTAGTGGAGAAGCAAGAATTGGGCTTGCAGTCTTGGATATCCGCACGGCGAGAGGGATCAGTGTCGACTTGCGGGTGAGGATTTTCTTGCGGGGCCGTTGTGCTTCCCCTGAGCCCTGGTCCGGGCAACCCACCAGAATAGGTTTCTAGAAGCTGGCTATTCACGTGTGGCCTCGTATAATCCAGTCTCCATGCACCGTAGAGACTTGCTGCAATCCTCATTCTTCGGAGCGGCTGCCACACTAGCCACCCAATCTGCGCAGGCCGCGATTCCCAAGGCCAAGGTAACGAGGGTGCGCTTCTATCGGGTCTCCGACTCGCGGCCGATCTTCAACCAGAGCGGGCACATCGTGACGGTGGAAACGGACGCAGGCATCACAGGCATCGGAGAAGGTGGGTCACCGGACACTGTCAGGCAGCTCGGCGCGATGATCATCGGCGAGAACCCATTTCGGATCGAGCATCTGTGGCAGCTGATGTACCGCGGCTACTTCTACCCGCCGGGCCGCGAGAAAATCCACGCGCTCGGAGCGATCGATCTCGCGTTGTGGGACATCAAGGGGAAAGCATTGGACGTGCCGATCTGGAATCTCCTGGGCGGGCTGACTCGGAACTATGTGGAATGCTATTCGACCGGGTTTCCCAGCCAGGGCTCGATTCGGGAAACGGCGCGGGCCTGCATCGAAGCCGGCTTCCGGGCGTTCCGGACGGGGAGCGCCGGATCCAGAGGCGAAGCGCCATATCGGCATCGGCAAGCAGTGGACGAGACCTATCGCCAGTGCCAGGAGATTCGGGAGGGCGTCGGCGAGGATGGCGAATGGGCCATCGACTATCACACTCGCTTCGACCTTGCTGACGCAGTACGACTGTCATCCTTGCTGGAACCGTTGCGCCCCATCTTCTGCGAGGATCTGGTGCGCTCCGAGAACCCAGAGGTCTACCGGACACTGCGTCCGATGGTCAACGTGCCGATCGCCGTCGGCGAGCACTTCGGCGACCGCTGGGACGCGAACGTCCTGATCGAGGACCGCCTGATCGACTACTCTCGCGTTTCGATCCCGAACTGCGGCGGCATCACTGAATTCATGAAGCTCGCCGCCCTGTGCGAAACACACTACATTGGCTTGATACCGCACTTCACCGGCCCTGTCTCGGAAGCGGCTCTCGTCCATTGCTGTGCCTCGCTTCCCGGTCCGACGATCATGGAGATGACCGGGTCGGGCGCCAAGCAGCACCCGCATCTCCCGGTGCACTACGACTTTCGAGACGGCAAGATGTGGCCGAACGATCGGGTTGGCTTGGGCGTGGAGTTTGATCCGGACCGGGCCGAACTCGTCCTCGAAGTTACGGAGGTCGACAGGCCGATCCCGCTACTGTCCCGACCAGACGGGTCGATTACGAACTGGTGAATGGCCGGGGGATCCAATACTATGCTGGGGCCATTACAAACACTGAGTGGCGAATACTCAGCACCCTCCGCACACGACCGTAGTCGTGGGTTGTAGCACCAAGCCGCCAGTGAGATGTTTTGGTACAGCCTTCGTGCACCTAGCAAGGTGGGCGCTCCCCACAAGGATTGAGAAGAGAGCCACTCGCTGCGGGAACGAAAGCTATCGGCTTCCTCTAAGTTACACTTGCATTGTTCATTCAGCATGACTCGACGTGGTTTCCTGGGCGCAGGCATCGGCTGCGCCGCGTTCGCGGCAGATCGCCGAGCACCAATGCGTCTCGGTTTCAACACCTACTGCCTGCGCTCGATGGGATGGGACGACGCAACGGCGCTGCAATACGGGGCCGATCATGAGCTGGACGCAATCTTCCTGCAGGACTCCAAGGATCCACGGGCGATGGACCCCGCTCATTGGCCGCAAGTGAGGGCCCGCGCCGCTGACCTGGGTTTACATCTTGAAACGGGCGGGGGAGCCGTCTTGCCGCGGACGGCCAATGAGTTCTCTTCCAAGGTCGAAACGCTCCGAACAAATATCACTAGGGCCAAAGCTCTTGGCTCTCCCTTGGTTCGCTGCCTGATCGCTTCCAATCGCGCTTCGCTGCCACCCGGACCGATCGAAAAGCACATCGAAACAATGGTGCGCCTGCTGAACGCTGTCCGCTCGCAGGTGCTGGACGCCGAAATGAAGCTGGCAGTTGAGGTGCACAAGGATCTGCAGGCATGGGAGTTCAAGGTGTTTCTTGACGAGGTCGGTACCGACTTCGTGGGGATTTATCTTGACACCGGCAATCCGGTGTTCGTCTTGGAGCATCCATTGACGACAGTCGAGACCCTGGCACCCTATGCGGTAACGCTGCATTTGAGGGATTCCGTCGTCTATAAGCACCCTCGCGGGGTAGCTGTGCATTGGGTTCCCCTCGGCGAGGGAGTGGTCGACTTTCACGAGATCATGGCGCGCGCCCGCGAACTGTGCCCCGATGTCTATGTCTATGCGAAACCGATTACAGGGCGCCCGGCGGAAGTGCTTCCGTACCTTGAGCGGGATTTCTGGAAATCCTACCCGATGGCTCGTGCGGCCGATTTCGCCCGGTTTCTGACCTTGGCCGAAAAAGGCGTGCCTTACGACAAGCCCATCGTGAACGAGGACTTGCGGGGACGCAAACTGCCCGACCACCTCCTCCCTGCGATCCAGGTTCAGCAGCGCGATCATATGGAAAGGAGTCTCAAGTACGCCAAGGAAATACTTGACCTCGGCGTACGCTGGAGGGGCTAGACAGCTCTCGGACAGAACAATTCCCAGGCAGAACTGCAGCGAATCGCGATGCGCCGACTCGATTCCCAGTCTCCGCTTGAGGCGACGTCAGTTGAGTTCGTCTATAGGAAGGCGGCACGAACCCGTGCCAGGAAAGCCGAGACTCTTTCGGTGGGCGTGCCAACACGGCCCAGCGCTTCGACCGGCAGGAAACCCCGGTATCCGGTTCGTTCGATAACGGCCCGCAGTCTGGGCAGATCGATCGGCAAGGCTTGCTCTCCGTACCAGACCTGCTCCTTGATTTGCCAGGTGCAGGCATAAGGCACGAGCTTTTCGATCTCTTCGTAGACGTCTCGTTGACGCAAGCTGCCAACGTCCAGGATCACGCTGAACCAGTCAGAGCTAACTCTCTCCACCAACTCGATGGTTTCGTCTGCAGTCTTGAGGAAATCATCGTGATGTTGCAGGCCGAGGATGATGCCGTGCTCGCCCGCGTACTCGGCGCACTCCTGGAACGCAGGGACCATCCACTCAAGCGTTGCTTCGAAGGTCGAGCCGTCGGCGATGCCCCGTCCGGAGAAGACACGCAGCACATCCGCACCGAGCTTCTGCGTGACGTCTACCCAGTTCTTTACCAATTGGACATGTCCCGCGCGGCTGACAGGGTTGTCAAGAGCAAAGTCGTTACGGACGCCAGTGCCGCTGACAGTGACTCCATTGAGAAAGGCCTTGCGCTTGAAGTCGTAAATGAATTCGTCGTTCGGTACTTTCGGGTAGCCGGGGAAGTAATATCCGGTTGCGTCGACAGCGTCGACATTCTCCGCCGCACAGAAATCGATCATGTCGTCGAGTGTCATCGATCCGTCCCGCAAGGGGGCATTGAACGAATACGCGTTGAGACCGATCTTGATCCGGGTTCCGGCGCGACGGTCGATTGCCCCGGTCGCTGCCGCCGCTGGCGAGGCCGATGCCGCGGACATCGCGGCCAGTCCTATCGCCTGATTCAGAAAGTTTCGGCGTCTCATAGTCTCTCCTGAATCGACAATCCGGTCCGAGCTTAGATTCGGTTCTGAACGCGCTTGCTCTCGGCTAGGATCTCGTGCACGACACGATTCTGCTGGACTCCGGTGAGCGTCTCGGCACGGCCCTCGTACTCGTAGGTCAGCTTGTTAACGTCGAGACCGAGGAGATGCAGGATCGTGGCGTGTACATCGTGGTGGCTGACTTTGACATCTTCAATGGCCTGCCAGCCTAGCTCGTCCGTGTCACCGTAGTCCGCTCCCGCACGAACGCCACCGCCCGCCATCCAGATGGTGAAGCCGTACGGATTGTGATCCCGACCCGGTTTTTCTTGCCGGGCCTCGATCGTGGGCAGCCTTCCGAACTCTCCGGCCCAGACGACCAGTGTTTCCTCGAGGAGTCCGCGTGCCTTGAGGTCGGCGAGCAGCCCGGCTACTCCCTGGTCGGTCCGCTTGCACAGTTCCTCGATCTTTTCCTTGATGTTGGAGTGATGGTCCCATTGGCCGTTGATGACTGTCACGAATCGGACACCGCTCTCGACCAGCCGACGCGCCGTGAGGCAACGCGCGCCATAGGGACCGGATACCGGATCGTCTACTCCGTAGAGTTCCCTCGTTGCCTTGCTTTCCTTCGAGATGTCAGCGACCTCGGAAGCTTCCAGCTGCATCCGAGCCGCCAATTCGAAGTTTGCGATGCGGGATTCGAAATCAGCATCAAGTGGGTAGTCTCGCTGGTGGAGCTTGTTAAGGCCATTCACAATCCTCAGGAAATCCTGCTGGTCTTCCGCGCTGACTCCATCGGCCCTCTTCAAGTTCGGGATCGGGGCGTTTTCCACGTTCATCAGGGTTCCCTGATGGATGGGGGGCAGCCAAGCTGAGCCAAAAGCTCTCCGCTTGATTGTGGTCGGACTATCCTCCATGGCAATGAATGCAGGGAGATTCTGGTTTTCAGTGCCAAGCCCGTACGAGGCCCAAGACCCGAGACTGGGGAAACCAGCGACTCCGCGACCACTCGCGAACGTGAACTGGGCAGTCGAATGATCAATTCGATCAGTCCACATCGAACGGATAAAGGCAACTTCATCGACCACTTTCGTGAAGTGCGGCAAGAGATTGGAGATGTTGCGGCCAGTCTCGCCGTACTGCTTGAACTCGAACGGGCTGGCCATCACCTCCTGGGAGCCGCCCAAGCGCCGCCCCTTGATCAAGAAAGGCGAATCCTTGCCGTCATACTTCCGCAGGTTGGGCTTGTAATCGAACATGTCGATCGTGCTCGGCGCACCGCCCATGTAGATGAAGATGCATGATCTGGCTTTCGGGGCGAAATGCGGCTCACGAGGGACCAAGGTGGGCTGCGACCGCGAGCCGCTTGATGCGTACATAGCGTCTTGTTGCAGCAGCCAACTGGCGGCCACCGCGCCTAGGCCTCCGGCTGTCTCTTGGAGGGCCTGCCGTCTTGTCAATGGGCTGCGCATTGCGATTCTCCCACTCGATACCATCAAAAGCTGTACAGGAACTGGTTGGATCCGAAAACGGCCTGGCAGAACGTACGCCAGGCTCCGACCTCACTGGGCCGCGCCTCCAGATAGCCGTGAGCCAAGGATCGCTCATCCTCGCTCGGAGGCCGTCCGTAGGCTAGCCGGAACACTCTTTCAATGCGCCCGTCAAAAGTAGCACGTTCCTTGAATACCCTTCGGGCAAATGCTCTGGCCATGTTCACTATGAACGGGCTGTTCATCTGCGCCAGCGACTGTGCGGGCAGGGCAGCACGGAACCTCTGCGGCATGTTGCTGTTGTCCATCGGCGGAGCATCGAAGGCTTGGAGCAACCCGTGATAGCCGCTGCGACGGTTCAAGATATACAGGCTGCGCCGGTGCTTTCCGCCGTTGGCCATATCAACGACCCACTCGCCATCCGGCGCGCGAGTGAGCGGTTCATACTTGCCGTACATGGCGGGTTCGAGCTGTCCGCTGATGGCCAGGATCGAGTCCCGAATCACCTCGCCCTCGAGCCGCAGAGGGGTCTTGCGCCAATACAGCTTGTTGGATGGATCGGCAGCGAGCTTGCCCCTATCTTCCGCCGACGACTGCCGGTAGACCGATGACATCAAGACTTGACGCTGGAGCCACTTCAGGCTCCAGCCGTTCTTCACGAAATTCACCGCGAGCCAGTCGAGCAACTCTGGATGGGTCGGCCGGGCTCCCATCTCGCCGAAGTCATCGGGAGTCCTGACGATGCCTTCACCGAAGTGGTACAGCCAGACGCGATTGACGATCAGCCTTGCCGTAAGCGGGTGATCGGGTCGGGTGAGCCAGCGCGCCAACGTGAGCCGACGGCCAGTGTGGTTCCATTCCGTCTCCGGTTCCGGGAAATGGAGAGGTTCTTTCGGGTCATCGAGGACCGCCAAGACACCAGGTTCGACCTCCGGTCCCGGAGTGAGGTAATTCCCGCGAAGCAGCAGGTATGTCGGAGAGGGCTTCTTGGAAAGATCCCAGGCTGCCCAAATGCGTCGGGGCATCAGATCGTCGACCACCTTCACCTTCGCCCTGACATCAGCCGCTTGCTTTGCGAGTTCCGGATAGAGCGCCTCTAGCTGCTCATCGCTGATCTCAGCGTCGTCGTTTGTTGCTTCGCTGTCTCCGGCACCAATCTCGGCTGTAAGTTCGTCGGACCGTCGGGTGCGATATTCCTGGTATGCGGCTTCAAGGGCTCGCCGGTCATTGCGCAGGGCGCGATACCGCTCGCTATCCGTAACCGCGTCGATCCAAGCGTCGCGCTGCCCTTTGTCCGCGTCGAGAATATAGCGCGTAGGCCATTCGCCAAACCCGATCGCCGCGGGCAGCCAATTCTCAGGATCCCAGACGGACTGATAAATGGCAGTGAGGCGGTAGTAGTCCTCCTGGAGGATCGGGTCGAACTTGTGATCGTGGCATCTTGCGCAACCGACCGTTAGGCCCAACAGGGCCTTCGCCGATGTCTCAACCGTCGTTTGCAACGCGTCATACCATTTGTCGACTTGGTATATCGACTGGGTGTCGGTGATGTCAGGTGGCAGGCGCAGAAAACCAGTTGCGATAAGAGCGTCGATCTGCTCGGGTCTAGGTCTCGTCCCCGGTTCGTAGTTGACGAGTTGGTCACCGGCGAGCTGCTCAACAAGAAACTCGTCGTAAGGCTTGTCTTCGTTTAGGGCTCGAATGACCCAATCGCGATACTCCCAGCTATTCGGGCGAAGTTCATCGGCAGCGTTTCCTACCGAGTCAGAGTATCCCGCCACGTCGAGCCAGTGACGGGCCCACCGCTCGCCGTATTGAGGTGAGTCGAGCAGCTGATCTATCAAGCGCTCGTAGGATCCGGGCGAGACGTCGCCGACAAACGTCTCAATGTCCTCGGGCGTTGGCGGCAGTCCGACTAAATCGAAGTAGACGCGTCGGATCAAGGTCGCCCGGTCGGTGTCAGGACTGAGCTTCCAGTCCTTCTCCTCCAACCCGCGCAGAATGAAGGCATCTATCGGAGTTCGGACTTGATCGGTGTTCTTCACGACAGGAACAGCCCCCTCTACCGGTTTCCTGAATGACCAAAAGTTCCGTGACTCCTCTGTGATCTTTGCGCCCTGGTTCTCCTCGCGGGCAGCGTCAAGAGCAGGGAAACGGCCTCTCTCGATCCAATAGCGAATCAATTGCTTCTCAGCGGGCTCAAACCCCTCGCCACTCATCGGCATCTTGCCGCTGTCGATCATTTGCCAAAGGATGCTCGACTCGGGGCTGCCCGGCGACACGGCGGGACCGCCCACTCCTCCAGCCATGATGCTCGCCAATGATCGAAGGTCCAAATCGCCCAGTTGCTGTGCCTCACCGTGACACGTGTGACAGCGTGTCTTGAAGAGGGGAAGGATCTCGTGCTGAAAGGTCGGCGGGGCCTGGGCGTCAGCGGGCAGCGAGCCTCCGAGACCGGCAATCAGGATGGCCGCTAGCCCGACGCACGAGTGCGGCTGCCCCAAGACTCCGCGGCGGGAAAACTGCATCAAAATCTAGACGACCGATCCGACGGTACTACGTCCCGGCTGGGCTGTCAATGCAGGCGTCCGCAAGGACTTTAGGCAAGCGAATTGATAGAGCCGAGGCGGACCGAGCGGCCGGGAATGTCGGAGGGAGTGGGAAACGGTGTCGCGTGCAACTGAATCGAGGTGAGAGAGCGACGGTCGCAGCGCGCCGCGCTCTCCCCGCAGAAGGCGGTAAAGCGGCGTGGCCGTCAAGACGCACTGATTCGCGAAACTGTCCGCCGTGGAGGGAGCCTTGTCGGGAATGGTCATCGCCAAGCTCAAGTCGTCAGAACGAGTCGATCGCCGAGGGCAGCTTGTCGCCGAACTTCGGCACGATGAATCGCTGCGTGAATTCGTCATGCTGCCGAAGTGCCTCCATCGCTTCAGGAAGCCGCATTCTCTTGACGACCCCGATGATCTGCTCCTTGCCTTGTCTGCCCCACTCCTCTCGCTCGGCTGCCGTAGCCGGCAAATCGGGCACCCTTCCGTGTGCCATCACGTCGGCAATCCACGACCCGAGGGTCAAACTGCCGGAATACCTCAGTTCGGTCAGCATGGCAAGACCGGGGTTCTCCGGAACCTCGCCCAAAGCCCGGGATTCTTTCGATCCGTAGTCTCCGAGTAGAGGAATGTCCTCGATTCTGCCGGTCATCAGGTGTGCTCCATAGACCGCCTTCGATACGTCTTCCCGCGGAATGCCCAGTTTTGCCAAGTGATCGCCCATCTCTATGTAGAGGATCGGTACATGGGTTTCTTCAAAGAACTCACGAACAAGTGTCCCGGCCGTCAAAGGCGCGGGCCCGTGGCCTGACGAAACTAGTACCTGCCTCCGAAAGCCCTGTCGAAGCAACGACCTCGCCACGACTTTCAAGAATGCTGCTCCCTGCGTGGGCGTCATGCGGACACTGGACGAGCCCATCACCGTCGTGCCAGGGAACGAATGCACCAGGCCAGGCATGTATAGCCCGCCGGTTTCCTCGGCCATAGCCATTGCGTAGCCCAATGCGGAGACGTAGTCACGATCACTGGGCATGACACCGTTCGTCTCTACGGACCCAACAGGAATAAACACGACGTCGCTTCGTTTGAGTTGATCACTGACTTGGACCTCGCTGAGTCGAGTGGCATCGCGCGTCTGCAACTTTCGAACTTGGCTCCACGCGGAGTTCTCCATTGATAAAACGCAGCAGCTTACGCCAATAGCTAAGGCGATTGTTGGCTTCCAGTGCGCACGTTTGGGCAGCTCCTGTGTGGCATCCATCGAGTTTTCCATGTTTTACGGACCCGGTCTCCTCGCGGAACGGGTCAAAGTTGATTTCACCCCTAGCCGGAGGGTTCCATCCTACGCTACTGTCATCAGGACCCGCTGAAACGTGAGCGCCCTACGCGTATGTCTGGAGTCAGCTCGTTTCGGCGAATCTGATCGGCTGGCCGGGTCAGCGTTTAGACTTCCGCGTTCGCCCGCGGACGGTCTCACGTTGCGGAGGCTCAGCCTCTGGCACTCCAAGTCCGCTCGAGAACGCGGCGATGACAAATGCAAGGAGCACACACAGCGCACCGATGGGGACCAGGTAAATCCCGATTCCCGGATCCGCCCCGTACAAGCCGACCCCCCCCAGGAAGAAGCCGGCAGGTAGCAACACAGTGCCCACCAAGAGCAGACGCGAGACTTGCAGGAGTCTCGGAAGATTTCCTCCGAGCACCGCAGATGCCACGCCGAAAACAATGTTGATCAGAGCGAGGAGAGCGCCGTGGGCGTGCCCGAGAGTGAACAGGAGCCGGCGGGTCTCGTAGGCGTCTTCGAGGTACCACCCGGTCTTGAAACCGTGAAACCCCTCCAATGTGATGCCCACGATGGCAAACACTGCGAGCATCAGCCAACCGAAACGCACATGTTTTCTAGCGAGGAGTGCGGTTGGTTGTGACATTGTCGGTGACACGCAGTTTGACCTATTCGACCAAGTGAATCGGACGGTCGTCCCTTTCCGCAAGCAGTTCGCGGATCAACTCCGTGTTAGGACTGCCGTCAGTGGCGAAGAATCGCGGCGGCAACTCCCGGGAATTCGGCCTCCAGGACTGGATGAGTTGAGCCGCCGCCGCTCGCCTCCGGTTCGGAGGGTCCAGGAAGTCGTACGTGACGGCATTACTGCCGAGCAACCTCCGCATCGACCGACCGGCGATGAACCGCACCGCATCGTAAGGGTCGTCCAACAAGGGGGCAATCAACGGCGCTTGCCAGTCTGAGCCCGAGGCCTCGAGGGCAGGCTCCCAACCGAAGTGCCAAGCCGCGAGTGCACGGACCCCGGCATCTCCCCGCAACAACCAAACGGGCATGGCGGCCAGTTCCCTTTGCTGTGCATCCAATGCCGGTACACCGATGCCGTACCACTCGTCCAGATACCCCGCCGTCCATCCCAGGGAGCGGTCTAGATGGCAAAGGTTGCATGCGTTCGGACGTCCGGCAGAGACATCGACCCCGACTGACGGGCTCGAAACACGGTGACTGCGAGACGCCTTGAGGAGCCCGTAGCTCGTGTGCGGGAGGTGGCAATTCTGGCAACGGCTGCCTTCGGATGAGACCTCGTGGTGGGTGTGGGCGGTCGGATTCGCACCGAATTCGGCATGGCACTGGGTGCAGGCAGCATCACCTCTCATGTCGGCCTTGAGGCGATCATCCGGTTCGCTCTCGTGAATCGAATGGCAAGACAGGCAGGAAAACTCACCCCCTTTGAAACAAGGTGACTCGATCAGGCCGTTGTACTCCCGGCCGACAACCCGGATCTCGCCGTCTCGCCAGAACCATTCGTCCATCAAACCCGGCCGCTCCCGCACGAACTGCTCCATCAGCGGCGACTTCGCAAGGGTCTCGGACTGCACGACGTAAGTAGTCTCGGAAAGGTCGTGACCGGGTCGGTAGGGCGTGCCGTCTACGAATGAGGCCGCCCAGTCTTCGCCGTTGTACTGCGTGTTGAGCGAATGGCACTGCCCGCACACCTCTCCCGCCCGCATCGCGTCAAGCGAGCGAGGCTGAGTGACGCTGTCATCGGGCTGGCCACCGACGTAGTGACTGTAACGCTTGAACGGATTGCGGTTCAGGGCGGCGTGTTCCGCCGATGGACCATGACAAGCCTCGCAAGCTATGCCGATCTCTGCCAGCCGCGTGTCAGGCGCACCTTGCCCACCCGGCTCGTACAGCGGGCGACCTCCGGTGGCATGGCACGGAAGACAGTCGCGGTTCCAGACCTTGCGGGGCTCAAGCATGTTTGGCGGCGTCAAGAAAACGGACACTCTCGGCACCCAGCGCTGTTCTTCGATCAGATAAGCGAAGGGCAACATGTAAAGCTCGCGGCCCTTGCCGGAGGGGTACCAATAGAGCTGGTAGTGGTGCGACCCGGTGGACATCACGATCGGGCGGATTACCCGCGGAATTGTGCTGGCGAATCGCTGGGCCTGTTCGATGTCCCCTTGCTGGGCTAGAGCAAGGGCTTGGTCGACCATATCCGGGTCGGACAATTCAATCTGGAACGATTCGTTCGAACGAAATAGCCGATAGGGTCGGCCGTCAAAGTAGAGCGTCAAGTCACCAAAATCCGCCACGACAGTCTCGTCAGTGACGACCTGGGTCATGGTGCGGTGGAAGCCTTCGTGCCAGCTCGCGTGCTGGCGCGGGTGACACGGGAGGCAGCTGTCGGAAGAAGCGTATTCGGTCTTGCTGCGAGAACCTGCGTCGCGAAGCTCTAGGGGCCTTTGCGGAAGGGGGTTGGCCGCGGGCGGGTCCCAATAAGCCACTCCCGCTGCGACAGCCGCCACCAGCGCAATTGACAGGGCGAGCGATGCGTAACCGGGAGCCAGGCGGTTCACAACGTAGATCGCCAGTCCGCAGGCGGCGAAGACCAGTGCGACCTCAAGCATTCGAAATCCTCATGGCGCCCGCCTTCGAGTAGTCGGCGGCGGCGAGGTAGGAAACAATCCAAGCCTGCACAGCAGGCGCCCCACCGCTTTCGCATCACAATCCATGACGAACCACTCCCTGAACCGCACGCCGAACCAGATACGCCATATCGACGACCTGTCTCATTTGAACATGCAGGAATGAAATGACTCCCTAAGCTCATGACCCGCGGCTCCCGGAATCCTTGTCTCTTGCCCATAGAGTGCTAGGATTAGAGAGAGGGTTCTTGGTATTAGGGGGCCGAGAATTCGGGGGTGTAATCCTTTTTACATTCCGGCGAGAAGTTGAACCATTTGGAGGAGTGTGCACAATGCACAAGACCGTACGAAAATTTCTGAGCGTGTTCGCTGTGACGGCACTGCTGGCATGCACCGCTGTGACGCGACTTGACGCACAGGTCCTCAAGGGCCAAATCCTCGGAACCATCACCGATCCATCGGGTGCGGTGATCCCCGGGGCATCCATCACGCTGATGGAAACGAACACGAATGTGGCACGCGACGGCGAGACCAACGAGAGCGGCCTGTATGTCTTTCCGAATCTTGACCCGGGTCTGTACCAGGTCGAAGTTGCTTCGGATGGATTCAGCACCTCAGTGCGAGGCGGCGTTGATTTGCAGCCAAACTCAACCGTGCGAGTCGACCTTGAGCTGACGCCTGGGGCGGTCACCGAGACCGTCACGGTGACCGGCGCACCGCCGGTGCTGCAGACCGACCGCGCCGACACCGGTGTCAAGATTGAAACCCAGCAACTGAAAGATCTTCCGCTGCTCTTCAATCGCAACTACCAGGGCCTGCTGGCCACAGTGCCCGGCGTGGGCCGTCTGACCCGCCCTCACTCGCAGTTCTACAACTCGCAGGACTCGCTGGCAGTGCGCGTCAACGGTCAGGGTCGCCAGTACAACAACTTCCAGATTGAGGGGATCGAGAACAAGATCGACAACGGCAACCTGACGGCGCTGGTACCGCCGGCTGAAGCGATCCAAACGGTCGACATTTCAACTTCCAACTTCGATCCGGAGTTCGGCAACGCCGGCGGATCAGTTGTGAATGTCACGCTGCGCTCGGGGACGAACGACTTCCACGGAAGCGTGTTCGCCTTCCACCGGAACGAGAACGCTCAGGCAACGCAAGTCTTCGCGACGAGCAAAGCGCATACGGTATACAACCAGTTCGGGTTCACAGCGGGCGGTCCTATCATCCGGAACAAGATGTTCATTTTTGGCGACTACCAAGGCAGCCGTGACCACTTGGGCCAGGTCGAGTTGGACCGCATTCCAACCACACCGTTCCGTACCGGCGACTTCTCGGGCGAAGCCGCTAGTATCTATGATCCCCTGACGGGCGACAGTGCGGGCAACGGGCGCACCGCTTTCATGGGCAACACGCTGCCGGCGAGTCGCATCAGCCCGATCGCGTCCGCCATGGTAGGCTTCATCCCGCAGCCAAACCGTCCAGGGGAGATCGGTTCTCGGAACCAAGAGCTCCCGGTCGTACGAATCAAGGACATCAATGCCTTCGACGTGAAGTACGACTACGTAGTGAGCGACAGCGGAAGACTGACGGTTCGCTACAGCCTGCAGAAGGCGACGGTGACCGACTGCGGACTCTACGGTCCAAACTGCGGGATCTACGGAGGTCCGCGCAACAACGGCTTTTCGGGCAGTGGTCCGGCAAGGACGCAGAGTCCTATGATTTCTTACTCGCATGTGTTCTCTCCAACATTCGTGTGGGAAGGGCGCTTTGGCATCGTCCGCAATCGCAACGACGCCATCAACGCCGACACCGGCCTACGGACGGCCGAGGAGATCGGCATTCCTGGCGTCAACGTCAACGAGTGGACAAGCGGCCTCTCCGAGGTTCGCATCGATGGCTTGGACCGGCCCCTGGTGGGATTCTCACCGTCACTACCGTGGGCTCGGTCGGTAACGTTCTTCGGTATCGTCAACAACTTCACCAAGACCCACGGCAATCACGTCACCCGTTTCGGCTTCGAAGTGCGGCGGGAACGCAACGACCTGTTGCAGACGCAGACGTTCAATCCTCGAGGCCGGTTCACATTCTCTCAGGGCCAGACGCGCTGCGCAGCGGATTGTACGGGACCGAATACAACCTCGGGTATCGCCAACGCCTTTGCGGCTTTCCTGCTCGACCAACCAGGCGCTCACGGGCGCGACCTGGACGTCCAGTTCCCGACTCGACGTGAGCTGATCTTCGCCGGATATATCCAAGACAAGTGGCAGGTCAGCCCGAAACTCACACTCGACCTCGGATTGCGAATCGAGCGCGAGAATCCCTCCAAGCCACGATTCGCCGGGAGCTACTCGAACTACAACGTGGCCACCAATTCATTGGAACTGAGCGGTATCGGCGGCCGGCCGGACGACAACGGCATTCGCGCGGACCTCGGGTGGGGGCCACGGATGGGAATTGCATACCGCCTGAACGACAAGACCGTGTTGCGCACGGGCTACGGCATCAGCTTCATCAACCGCATCATGGGGCAGCAAAACTTCCCGGTGAAGCAGAACAATGCCTTCGTGGCTCCAAACTCCTTCACCGCATCGGGTGCGATGGCGGAAGGATTTCCCGCGTTCCAGGAGTTCAACGTCCCCCAGGACGGACTGATCAACCTGAGCTTGCCCGAGAATTCACTCTTCTCGCGACAGACCCTTACCTGGGTCAACCCAGACATGCGCCGGCCTTACGTCCAGAGTTGGAATTTCGCGATCCAGCGAACGCTGGTTCACGATTTCACGTTGGACCTCGCGTATGTGGGAAACCATGGCGTGAACAATCAGAGCCGCCTAGAGTACAACGCGGCGACGACTCCCGGCACCGGAAATTCGACCCGTCCGCTCAACATACTCTTCGGCCGCACGCAAAGCACCCGCACGCGCATCGGCACGCATACCTATTACAACTCTCTACAAATGAAGATCAATCGCCGATTCAGCAGGGGCTTTTCGATGACGAACGCCTACACCTGGAGCAAGGGACTGAACTTCAGCGACGATACTGGCGGACTTCAAATTAGTGGCATCGTCGGCGCGTTCCTGTCGAACAAGGGCCGTACGAACCAAGACCGCCGGCACACGTGGGTGTCGAGCTACACCTACGAGCTGCCGTTTGGCAAGAACAAGGCACTCCTAAAGAACGGGCCTGGCCGCTGGATACTCGGCGATTGGCAAGTGCAGGGCATAGTGAGCGCCATGACCGGTGAGCCCTTCACGGTCACGGCTCCCGGATCGACGCTGAACGCAGGTGGCAACAGCCAGCGCGCCGATGTTGTGGGAACTCCGAGTCAGATTGGCGACATCGCGGGCCCGGGCGGGACTGCTCTATGGTTCACGACCGACGCCTTTGCGGTTCCGCAGCAGGGCTCCCTCGGCAATGCCGGACGGGAAATACTCGACGGTCCGGGACTGTTCAACTGGGACTTCTCGCTCTTCCGCCGTTTTCCGGTCTCGGCATTGGGCGAGAGCGCGGCTCTGACCTTCCGGCTCGAATCGTTCAACTTCACCAACACGCCGCACTTCAACAATCCCAACTCGAATGTGGCCAATTCCAACTTCGGCCGCGTGCAGAGTGCCAGCAACGATCAGCGGCAATTCCAGTTCGGACTGACGTTGCGGTTCTAGCTCGAGGAGCAACAAGCGATCCATTCACGGGGCGGCGCTTTGCCGCCCCGTTCGTATGGGCAATCCAGCAACCTGCCTACCATGGCAGTTGAGCGCCCCCAGAGCCCGCTCCTTGAGGCCATTTGGCGCTGTAAGCTATGACGCCAAGCGGCAATTCGACCAGGGGGCACTTGCGTCGGTCTCGTTCGCGCAGCATCTGAGATCCCGCGCTCGGCCATCTTTGCGCTCCGGAAATGAGGGTTGCTCCCTTGCGGTCTTGAGTTGACGAACTCGAATCGATTGACGGGGCGAGTTCGACCTCGCCCCACTTCATCGAAGCTGTTTCAACAGGATGTCCCTGAATTGAACGACCGTTCCCTTCTCGTGGATCTGGAGTGCGATGAGACCGCTATCGAGGCGCCCTTCTCGAATGCCGTCGACAAACTCGGAAGACAGGATTCCGTTGATCGAGAATCGCAAGTGGTTGCCCCTAGCCACGATGTGACAGCGGTTCCAGTCGCGCTTCTTGATGTCGACGAGTCGAACGTGGTTCTCGAGCCGCTCAGCATGTGCCGTGCCGTCCTCCTCGATCACGAGGCGTGTTCCCCGTTCGCAGGGAAACTCCCTCCGCGTCGCAAAGTGAAAGTCCCAAGCGCCCAAGATCAGAGGACCGATCCCAACGTGTCCGAGGTCGGCATGGTAGCCCTCAAACACACGCTTGCCGGTCGTGTCCACGCGGGCTCTCAGCTCCACGCCGGTGTTTCCGTCCGTCAGCATCCGATAGCTGAACTTGAGCTCGAAGTCGCTCAAGACGTCGTTGGCGGAGTAGACGAGGTAGGCCTGACGATTCTCTATTCCCTTGCCCTGAATCGCACCGTCCTTCACCGACCAACCCGCGGCCAGGCTTTCCGGATTGGCACGCCAGCCGCTGAGTGTCGCTCCATCGAAGATCGGTACCCACCCATCGTCTCCCCGGGCTGTGCCATAGGCACCCAGAACCAGGAAACTCAAACCAACCACGATCGCTATGAATCGCCGCGGCTTCTTCGTCGGAGACATGGCTTCCCTACTATAGGACGCCCCTTCTCATCCTGTTCCGGCGCGATTGCGATCCAAGATCCGGAGACAGGGCCTTGGCACAATCCTGAATCTGGGTCCCCCGGGGGGCAGAGGGCTGACCATTCGCAGTGCAACGTTGATCCTTCTGTCGGAGCCGCGAGGCTGGCAGTGCCCGCCAGGAACTCGACCTGTCGGCTATCCGCCGAACCGGGCAGTACTGCGACAACCGGGTCGAGGTGTCCCACCAGCACACCGGGGAACGAGAGCGCCGAGTGCGGCGATCCAGGTCGGAAGCGCTGGCGCAGGGTTTTCTCACGGTCCACGCCGCCATTTAGAACACGTTCCGGGTCGCTCGCCATCGTCTTAAGGCAATTCAGTATCGACTGTGTCAGGTGCAGGCGTTCCAACCTGAAAACGGGCAACGAACGTGGGCTGAGAGAGCGCACCCGCAACGAATCTTGGATTGGAACCACTCCTAGACAAGCAACTTGAGAAAGCCGACCGTTAACAGGTCGGTAAGCAGCGAGCTGCCGACAGGACCCACGGGCGGGTCCGGGCAATCCGTAGTAGCGGTCAACCCGCCGTCGGGAACTTCCCAGTCTCGCCAATGTATGATCGCGGATATGCGGATTGCGACTTGGTGTGTCGGTAGTATCAATGCCCGCTTGAAGTATCTCTGCCACTGGCTAGGAAGGCGCAATCCCGATGTCGTCGCTCTGCAGAAGACGCTTGCACGAAGTGATCGCTTCCCCCAGAAAGCACTCCAGCAAGCTGGCTACGAATCCGTTTTCTATAGCCGGGACGGGGAATCCCACAATGGATGGGGAGTCGCCGTGTTGAGTCGCAAGACGCTTTCGAAGCCGCGGATCTTGCAGATTGGCTTGCCTGGACAAGAGGATCCCGGCGCCCGGTTTCTGACCGTAGGCGTGGGAGAGCTGGAGTTCTCGTCGATCTATGCACTCTACGGGGATCCCACGACCAACGGAATCGATGGAGCCATCCGACGCAAGATCGCTTGGATGAAGGGCTTGCGTGACCATGTTGAGAAGCGATGTACGCGATCAGGGCCATGGGTGTTGGCCGGTGATTTCAATGTCGTTTCGGACGGGCCTCCCCAAAAGAGAACCGTTAACTGCACGAGAGAGGAAAGGGATGAGTTGAACTCTCTACTTGACCTGGGATTCGTCGACCTGTACCGCCGCCGTCATCCCGACAGCCGAACGGGCAGGAATTACGATTTCAATATTCACAAACCAGTCTGCGCGAGACTTCACCGCATCCTTGGCACAGAAACCTTGGCGAGTCAGATCAACGACGCTTGGGTCGATCTGGACTATCGAAAAGAGATTCAGGAGTTAAGGGGCTGCCTGTGGGCCCAGTCAGCTCCTGTGATCGTGGACCTCGCCAGCAGGGCATGACCGTCGACCGTTAGGGTTGCGAGGGGTAATCCGCGTCTTCCCCAACGAGGCCAGCTGTCTACGGCTGATCCGTGCCTTGGCGGTGGAGACCCACGAGGGCTAGCGGGAGGGCCGCCGGCAGGACCTGCGCCAGGCGGCCTGAGGGGCACGGCCCACGCGGCCAGGCCCGATTCGCCAGACCCCAATCGATCCACCAAGCCCGTCCGGGCCCGGAGGCCTGCGTCCCGCCACCGGCAATCCGCACCGCCTGCACTGCACTTGGGCCAGACATTCCCCAATATGTCGCTCTCCAACAGCGCCAGGGCTCCCCAGCAGGGCAATCCCTCCGTTCACACTGCAATAGTGTCCCTGGCTACGTAAACCAAGCGGGATTGCAGAATCTTGTTGACACAACTCCGATCCGTTAGGAACTGCAGCCTCCTTGGCTGATTGGCAACCCGCTGTTCCCTACGGTTACTCAAGGCACAATATATGGTTAGTTGGGATATACCTGACCACGAGGGTCTGCTCCGCCCGTGATCCGCATTCAACTCATCGTCTATTTCTTGCTTGGCTGCGTTGCGCTCCAAGCCGCCGCGGGAGACGAGTTTTTCGAGACCGAGATTCGGCCGCTGCTGCACGACAGGTGCTCCCAATGCCACGGCGAAGCACTCCAGACGGCCGGCATCGATTTCCGCGATCCGGCGACAGTGCTCGGCTCGGCTGTCGTTAGCGGCGACGAATCCAGCCCCCTGATTCGAGCTGTCCGGTACGAGAGCACCTTGAAGATGCCTCCGGACTCGAAGCTGTCCGAAGGCGAAATCAACGCGCTGGTCCTATGGGTGCGGATGGGTGCTCCCTGGCCGGGCTACGAACCCGTGGCAGCGGAGACTGCGGAAGTGCGCGAGGATCCTGTTGAGAGCGACCACTGGGCATTCCAGCCCCTTTCCGTCCCGGAGGTTCCAGGTCCATTCCAGCCGGGTTGGGTCCGCAACGACATCGACCGGTTCATCCTGGCCAGACTGCGGGCGTCGGATCTGGATCCCGCGCCGCGAGCATCCAAGTTGGCCTTGCTGCGACGGGCAAAGTTCGACCTCCTCGGCCTGCCGCCTACGGAAACGGAGATCCAAGAGTTCCTGGCCGATACCGACGAGCTGGCGTTCGCTCGCGTTGTCGAGCAATTCCTGGGCTCGCCCCACTATGGCGAGCGTTGGGGTAGGCACTGGCTGGATGTCGCCCGCTACGCCGATTCCACGGGCGTCGACGAAGACCATCCTTTCGGGGATTCCTGGCGCTACCGCGACTATGTCGTGGACGCCTTCAACGAGGATCTTCCGTACGATCAGTTCGTACGCGAGCAAATCGCCGGCGACCTGCTGCCTGCGGCTGACGGCAGCTCCATCAATCGGCGGGGCATTATCGCGACTGGATTCCTGGCGCTTGGCCCGATGGCGCTCGCCCAACGGGATCCGATCCAGAAGAAATACGACGTGGTCGACGAGCAGGTCGACACGACGTCAAAGGCGTTCCTGGGATTGACGATAGCCTGCGCGCGCTGCCACGACCACAAGTTCGACCCGATCCTGACCTCGGACTACTATGCCTTGGCGGGCATCTTCGCGAGCACGAGAACCTTCGACAACTGGAGCAAGAACGGTTCACGGTACTACAAGTACCCACTGGTCGAGGCCGACGTCTACGCGACGTACAGCAAGCAGGCCGAAGCTCTTGGGAGACTCGAATCCCTGTGGAGAATCGCGCGCAGAGTCGCGGTTCAGCGGTACATCCGGGACGGGCCCGGCCAGCTCATCGCGGCCGCGATGCTGGCCAGCGCGGGTCTCGGTCCCGCAGATGGCCTGGAAGCCGCCACGGTTGAATGGTTCCGTGAGTACCTGGCCCCGCGGGCGAGCGCCAGGGCTCACCTAGAGCCTTGGCACGCGGGCGAAGGCAACAAGGCCGCGGTCGCAGCGGCGTACCAAGCCGAGTTCCTAGGGGCGTTGGGAGAGACGATCGAGCGGACCGACTCATGGTTCGAACGGGCTCTGGAGGCGATCGAAGCGGAAACTGAAATCCCCAACCTGCCCAGCCAGCAGCCGGACTCGCTGTTCTATCGGGACCTGCGCGCGGACGGTGCCGTGTTCGACTTGGCAGCCGACACGCACCAAGGCAACTTCGCCTCCCGCGACCGCAAGCGAGTCACCGGTCTGAAGGGGCGGATCGAGAGCGCCAAGGCAACCTTGCCGGCGAAGCCCTCGATGGCAAACGCTGTTACCGAGGACGACACTGTCCGCCAGAGGATCTTCAGGCGAGGCCAGCACAAGAATCCAGGAACCGAAGTGCCCAAGCGCTTCCCACTGGTCTTGGCCGGCACCAACCAACCGGAGGTCGAGACCGGCAGCGGGCGTCGGGAGTTGGCAGCGTGGCTCGGGTCCGAAGAGAATCCGCTGACCGCGCGGGTCCTGGTCAACCGCGTCTGGGTGTGGCACTTCGGCGAGGGTCTGGTCCGAACGCCGAACAACTACGGGATGCGGGGCGAGCCGCCGACCCATCCGTTGCTGCTGGACTGGCTCGCGCAGCAATTCATCGACAGTGGTTGGTCCATCAAGAGCTTGCACCGCCTGATCATGAATTCGGCGACTTACCAGATGAGTAGTGCGATCTCCGAAAACGCGTATCGAGTCGATTCCGAAAACCGCCTCTGGTCCCGGTTCGAGAGGCGGCGGCTGACGATCGAGGAACTGCGGGACAGCTACCTGCTGATCAGCGGGCGCCTCGATCCCGCTGTCGGGGGCGACACCGACCTGGGCTCGGGCACGCTGGCGGAGTTCGACCGCAACAACCGCCGCATCAACCCAGACGATTCCGCGCGCCGGAGCATCTACCTGCCCCTGATGCGCAACAAGCTGCCGAACCTGCTCGGGCTGTTCGACTTTGGCGACGCAACCACCGCAAACGGCAAACGCTCCGTAACGAACGTAGCGCCGCAAGCTCTCTACCTCATGAACAGCGGATTCGCCCTGAGCGCCGCTGGCAGCATGGCTGCGGGTTTGGACGGACCTGCCGCCGAGCGCGTAAGGCAAGCGTACCTTCTCGCGCTGGGTCGCCCACCGAGCTCGGAGGAAAGCAAGCTGGCGATGGAATACGTCGGGGTTCGTAGCGACGCCGGCCCAGCGTGGGCAAGCCTCTGCAAAATGCTCCTGGCCTCGAACGAGTTTCATTACGTCGAGTAGCGGGGGGTCGATCATTCCGGAAGCGCTCCCCGTCATCAATTCCGGTGCTAGGCTGTTGCTAGCAATGGCGCCGAAAACCTCGCTGTCGCGACGCGCGATGCTGGGCCGAACGGCACTGGGCTTCGGTTCGCTGGGGCTCTACTCGCTACTGAGCGAGGCCAGCCTCCTGGCAGAATCCCCCGCCGGCCCGCTCGCTGCAAGAAAGCCGCACTTTGCGGCCCGCGCGAAGCGAATCATCTTCCTGTTCATGCATGGAGGCGTCTCGCATGTCGACACCTTCGATCCGAAGCCGCGGCTGGACCAGGACAATGGCAAGCCTCTGCCGATCAAGCGTTCGCTGACGTTCAACGCCAAGGACGCGGGTGGGCTGATGCGTTCACCGTGGACCTTTCATCCGCGCGGCGAAAGCGGCATACCCGTCAGCGACCTGTTCCCGGAAATCGCCGGTTGTGCGGACGACCTGTGCGTGATCCGGTCGATGGTCGGAGAGGGCGTCGACCATGGTGCGGCGATGCTGCAGCTCTTCACGGGCACCTTCTCTTTCTCGCGCCCGAGCATGGGGGCTTGGACGTTGTACGGGCTCGGTACGGAGAATCAGAATCTGCCGGGGTTCATCACGATCAAGCCGACGCAGTGGCAGGGCGGGGACAAGCTCTTCGCCACCAGCTTCCTCCCCGGTGCCTACCAGGGCACTCCGATCGGGTCGTCGCCAATGAAGGTCGACGACATCATCGAGAGCCCGATAGACCATGTCCTGCCGTCAGGCAGCACTACCGAAGAGCAAAGGCTCGAACTGGAGTTCCTGCGACAAATGAACCGGCGGCACGCGGATGTCCGGCGGCTCGATCCCGACTTGGAAGCCCGCATCCAGGCGTTCGAGCTTGCGTTCCGGATGCAGGCAGAAGCTCCGGAAGCCTTCGACGTATCGAGGGAGACGGAAGCGACCCGCAGGCTCTACGGCCTGGACCAGGAATCGACGCGTGACTTCGGGTGGCAGTGCCTGCTGGCAAGACGACTCAGTGAGCGGGGAGTTCGCGTGGTCCAGGCGACGCACTCGGGAGCCGAGGAGAAGTGGGATCACCACTCCGACATCGTGAGGCTGCATCCGATCCGGGCCCGTGAAGTCGACCGACCCATCGCAGGCCTGATCAAGGATTTGAAATCCAGGGGCCTGCTTGACGACACGCTCGTCGTGTGGGGCGGGGAGTTCGGACGGACACCATTCTCGGAAGGGGCTGACGGACGGGACCACAATCCGTATGGCTTTTCGATCTTCATGGCTGGAGGCGGCGTCAAGGCGGGATCGATTTATGGCGCCACAGACGAGTTTGGTTACCACGCGGTCGAGGACAGGATGCACATCCATGACCTGCACGCAACGGTTCTGCACCTCATGGGTCTGGACCACGAACGCCTTACGTACCGTCATGGGGGACGGGACTTCCGATTCACCGACGTGGCCGGCACGGTGGCGACCAAGATCCTTGCCTGACCGGGAGCCGCCGGACCCGCGAGTCATCGACCGTTCGAGAGTGCCACGAGCGTTGCGGCCCGGATGCGGCGTTTCGCGAATTTCCCGGTTGCGATCCTTGGGAGGGGGCTGTCCTGGAACAAGATCCGCGACGGCACTTCGAACGCTCCGACGTGCTGCTCCATCGCATCACGAAGGTCATCCGCGTTGAGCCGCGCCCCGCTTCGCGGAACCACCACCGCCGCCAGTTCCTCGCCCAGGCGGTTATGGGGTATCCCGAACGCAACGGCTTCCTCAACTCCGCTGCACTGGTAGAGCGCATCCTCGACCTTTAGGCAGCTGATGTTCTCGCCCCCGCGGATCACGATGTCCTTGAGGCGATCGACAAAGTGGACGAATTCCTCCTCGTCAACATACGCTAGATCGCCTGTCCTGAACCATCCGTTTCGAAAGGCTTCGGCCGTGGCCTCCGGATTGTTCCAGTACCCTCTGACTACTGGGGTTCCCCGCACCCAAAGCTCCCCAGTCTCGCCAGGAGCGAGCCGGGAGCCGGAGGCGGGATCGACGATCATCATGTCCATCAGCACGGAACAGCGGCCGCTGCTGGTCGGCACTCGCAAGTAATCAGGGCCCGAGATCTGCGTGCCGATCGCGTTCGTTTCGGTCATGCCCCAACCGGTTCCGGGCAGGGCGTTCTTGAAAGTCTCGAATATCTCGGTTACCTGGTTCGCGGGCCGGTGCGATCCACCTCCGCCGACTGCGAGCAGGCTCGGCAACGCACGCTTCCTCGCCGCAGCCGAGCGCACCAGGTCCCCGGTGACCGTCGGCACCGAGACGAAGTGGGTGATGCGATCCCGCTCAATGACATCGAGCGCTTCCTCGGCGTTCCACTTGTGCATTAGCGTTAGCCGACGTCCGAATCGCAGCCCGGTCAGCATGCAGACATGGCAGGCTGTCACGTGAAAGAACGGAATTGTGACCAGCATGCGGTGCTGGACCTGAAACGGCTCGTCGGGAATAGCCAGGCCCCGGAGCTCGGCCTGCGCCCGGTTCTCGATCTCCCATGCCAGGAGAGCGTGAACGACATTCGAATGCGTCGAAACGGCCGCCTTCGGGCCCGCTGTCGACCCGGAGGTGTACAGCATCAAACAGTCATCGTCCGGCGAACACGGGGCCAAGAACAGGTCGGCCGGGCTGGCGGACCTCATTGCCTCCTCCCAGGAAACGACGCCATCGGGGCACGGAGTCGGGGAACGCACGGCAATCGCGGGGACACCCATCTCAGAGAGCCTGCCTCCGCAGCGTTCCAGGCGTTGCCCGTCCACGATCAGCGCACGGGCTTGGGCGTCACGCAATCCATAGGCGATCTCTTCGCCGCTCCACCAGCCGTTCAATGAAACCGTTACAGCTCCAAGCGCCATTGGGGCGAAAAAAGCGGCTGGCCACTCGGGGCAATTCCGCATGCAGATCGCAACGCGGTCACCACGACCCACCCCAAGCCCTTGCAAGGCGCCTGCCAGCCGGGTGGTCTGCTGAATCACATCGCCGAAGGTGTAGACCTCGTCCCGGTAGGCAATGTAGTCAAGGTCGGCGAACCGACGGGCATCCAGCAACAGGTCGAGCAACCGGGGGGGAGCTGTCTTGACTACCCGGCGCACTGTGCCGTCAGGGAACTCCCTGTCGGCAAGCTCGTATTCTCCGCCAGGTCCGGTGAGGGTGTTCAGGACCTGTCTGCGCGCTTGGGCCGACATCGCGGAGCGGGAACTATTTTGGCATGGAGGCTGAGGCCTCAGTCACGCGCCGGCGTGGCCGCAGGCCGCTCAGCGGCCACGCGTCGCGGCGCTACCTGCCCCGGTCGACAGAATCGACGTCCGCCGATCTTCCGCGACCACCGGGTTCGAGAGCGTGCCGATGCCCGAGATTTCGACCTCGATCCAGTCCCCCGGACGCATGAAAACCGGCGGCTTGCGTGCTCTCCCGACGCCTCCGGTAGTGCCCGTGGAAACAACATCCCCCGGGCAGAGCGGGAAGATCGTCGACAGGTACTCGACCAGGTAAGGGATGTCGAACAGCAGATCGGCCGTGCTGGCGCTCTGCATCACCTTGCCGTTCAACCGCGTTTCGAGCGCGAGGCTGGCGGGGTCCGGTATCTCGTCGGCCGTGACCATCCACGGACCGAACGCCCCGGAATGCCAGAAGTTCTTGCCGGCCGTGAACTGGGATGCGTGACGCTGGAAATCGCGGACGGAGCCATCGTTGTAGCAGCTGTATCCAGCGACGCATCCGAGCGCATCCGAGGCGGAGATGTGGCGCCCTCCCCGCCCCACGATGAAGGCCAGCTCGCCCTCGAAATCGAACTCCTCGGAGACGGCAGGACGGACCATGCACTCGCGGTGCCCGACATGGGAGTCCGGAAACCGGACGAAAATCGTAGGGTGCGCGGGAATCTCCCGGCCTGTCTCCTCGATGTGCGTGCGGTAGTTCAACCCGACGCAAAGAATGCGACCCGGATCGAGGATCGGAGGCAAGAAACTCACCCCGTCCACTGAGAAGTCGGGCCCCAGGCCCGCGACACGGTCACGCAATTCATCGACCGCGCCCGCCCGGACCACTGCAGACAGCGTTGGCCAGTGCTGACTCAATCGAGAGCCCGCATCGACGATCCCGTCACCACTCAGCAGCCCGTAGCTCGCACGACCTTCTCGGCTGAAGGCGAGTAGCTTCATACTCTTCCATTAGAACCGCTAGGGCGCGACCCGGCGGCGAACCGTCCTGCCAATCGCGGGCGGCACATCTACCAGGGCAGCATGGAGGATCCGTTGGGAGTCGCAACCTGACAGTG